>ERZ1292625.2119-Hain-H41-01um-R1-2119-length-19620-cov-24_pt1 | contig 19620 bp, 11 predicted proteins | sample MGYA00564400_ERZ1292625 | MGnify/ENA primary metagenome ERZ1292625 (study PRJEB36523, sample SAMEA6512639) | groundwater metagenome | collected 2019-01-08 | study: AquaDiva: Metagenomics assemblies of 32 groundwater samples
AATACGTTCTTCTCAGCGCCTCAGCGGTGGATTTTTAGTTTTTACGACTTCATCATGCTTGATATTCCTTCATTTTTACTTTTACATTTTGCACTCTGCATTTTGCGTTCAGCGGGAACTTGAGGTGACCGATGCTCATCGTAGGACTCACCGGCGGGATCGCGAGCGGCAAGAGCCTCGTAAGCCGCATCTTCAGGGACCTCGGCGCGTCTCTCATCGATGCGGACCGGATCGTCCATGAACTGCTGGCGCCCGACCAGGAAGCGGGTAAGGAGGTCGCCGAGCATTTCGGCCGCGACATTCTTCTGCCCGATGGGAGCATTGACCGGCGCAAGCTCGGCGAGATCGTATTCAACGACCAGGAGCAGCGCGCCTGGCTCAACACATGCCTCCACCCCCGGGTGTTCCAGGTATATACCAGGCAGGTAAAGCGGCTGAGCCGCGCCGCCCCTGACGCCATCGTGGTATTTGACGCGGCCCTGCTCATCGAGACCGGCTTCCACCGGAAAATGGACAGGACCGTGGTCGTCTACGCCGACCGCGACCAGCAGGTCCGGCGGCTTGGGGAACGGGACCGGCTCACGCCCCAGCAGGCCGAAATAAGGATCAACAGCCAGATGCCCCTCGCGGAGAAGCGCGCCCTCGCCGATTACGTCATCGATAACAGGGGCACGAGAGAAGAGACGGAGCACAGCGCCCGCGAGGTATTTTCCAAACTACGGGAAGAAGCCCGGGAGGCCGGCCGATGAGCCGCGGCGCCGTCAAGATCGTTCCCATGAGGCGCGCGCACGTGGGCGCCTGCGATAAGATCGTCGCCGCCTCGGAACCGTGGAAGAGGCTGAACGAGCGGATCGATTTTCCTCGAATCCTCTCGCGGGACCGGCCGCTTGTGCGGGCCTACGTCTGCACCGAAGGGCGTGAGCCCCTGGGGTTTGTTCTCTTCACGCCGGAACCGGTCTTCGCCAGAGGCGGATACCTCCGGGCAATCGGCGTCTCCCCGGCCATGCGCGGACGCGGGATCGGAAAGAAGCTGCTGTCCTTCGCTGAAAGATCGGTTTCCGGAAAGTCACCCATTCTCTACCTCTGTGTCTCGTCCTTCAACCGCGGGGCGCAGGCGTTTTACCGGAGCATGGGCTACAGCCGCGTGGGAAAACTTCCCGGCCTCATTCTCCCCGGAGCAGCAGAGTACATTTACTGGAAGTGGCTGAAGCAATAAATGTCCTCAGCAGGTTATTGAGAAGTCCTCTGACGATTTTAGCCCCGGGCTTTCTCCGGCTGAGTAACCGCGCAGATATTGCGGCGCCCATAGCGGCCTATACCCGAGAGCCAAGTTGGCGGGGCGTGATATCGCCCCGGGCTGGGTCAAATAGCCCAGTGCTGAAAACGAACCGATGTGATTATATGAACATTTTTGTGGTATTCCATGGCTTGTTTTTTGCTTTAAGATAGCCATAAAATACACTGTGGAGACAGGATGAAGACGACCCTCACCGTCATTTCCATTTTTAGTGCTACCTTATTATCAGCGGGCGGTTTCTCCTTTTCCGCCCAGGCCCTGCCTGAGGCCGGGGGCTGCGTAACGGCACAGTGCCATCCGTCCATCGTGAAGGCAAAAAATGTCCACCCCGTCGCGGAGCCCTGCGACACCTGCCATCAGGCAACAGCGGCGCCCCATCCCCAGAAAAAAAAGCAGACCTTCAAGCTCGTGCAGGCCCTTCCCGGGCTCTGCTCCCAGTGCCATCCCCCCTTCGGCACGATGAAGTACGTTCACGCGCCCGTGAAGAACGGCGCCTGTACGGCTTGCCACAATCCCCACGCATCGGACGAGCCGAAGCTGCTCGTCAGGCCGACAAAGGACCTCTGCGGCGCGTGTCATGCCGACAAGACAAAACATGCTTATGTTCACGGCCCGACGGCAACGGGCGATTGCACGGCTTGTCACAACCCCCACGAATCGGGGAAAAAGGCCCTTCTGGTAAAGGACAGCCCCGACCTCTGTTTCATCTGCCACGTGGACATGCAGGGCGAAATGAAAAAAAAGGTGGTGCACTCGGCCATCGAGAGCGGGTGCACATCCTGCCACAACCCCCACGGATCTGCGGCGAAAAAACTGCTCGCCGCGGAGGGTGCAAAGCTCTGTTTCCAGTGTCATTCTCAGATCGAGGACCGGCTCACGAAAGCCAGGGTCGTCCATCCGCCGGTCAGGAGCGCGAAGGGGTGCGCCTCATGCCATGCGCCCCACGCGAGTGACAACGGGAAGCTGCTCATCAAGACGGGGAAAGACCTCTGCCTCGACTGCCACACCGGGGTCATTAAAAAGGACCAGACCGTCCTGCACGGGCCCATTCAGAAGGGCACATGCACGCCCTGTCATGATCCGCACGGTTCGTCATATGATAAGCTGTTGAGCAAGGAATTTTTACCGGACTTCTATATCTCCTATTCCGACACCCAGTATCAGCTCTGTTTCAGCTGTCACAACCGGGACCTCCTGCGATACCCCACAACCACCTACGCAACGGGATTCAGGGACGGGAATAAAAATTTACATTATGTCCATGTCAACAGGCAGGACCGGGGAAAAAGCTGCAAGGCATGCCACGTCATGCATGCCGGAGAGCTTCCCAAGTTAATAGCGGTCAGCGTCCCCTTCGGGAAATGGAACTTGCCCCTGAAATTCGTTAAGACGGACACCGGGGGAAGTTGCGCACCGGGATGTCATAAAAAATATACCTATGACAGAAAGACCCCGGGCAAGGCGCCGGAGCCGGCCAAGGCGGGCGACAAGGAGAAAGGGAAGGGCAAGTGACGGCAAGACGGGGCGAACGCAGGCGGTATATGAGAGAGCATCAGGGGCAGACAATAGAATTCTCGGTGGTCGAGACGGTTCCCCCGGGGAGCAGAACTCCGGCAACATCGTGTACGGGTGTGGTCGTTGACGTCAGCGCGAGCGGAATCGGTTTCCTTACGGACCTCCCGCTCAGGCCGGGCAACCGGCTTACGTTCAGCATGACCGATGTGCGCCATGCCGGCGTGGTCATGTGGACGCTCCAGACGGAAAAAATGTTCAGGGTCGGGGTACGGTTTACGGAGACTAGTGGCAGCGCTTCCTGACAGCATCGTATGAGACGGAAAACGGTCCTCGCGGTCCTGACGGCGCTCGCTGCCGGGTTCATGCTGGTATACAGCATGCGAAGAGAGCCCCACGACTTCAGCCGGTCCGAATGCCCTGAATGCCACGCGCCGTGGATTCCTCGGGGGCCATCGCGGGTAAGCGCTTGACTGCGCCCCTCCTGGCCATCTGTGAACGGTGCCATGCCCCGATATTCGACAGCTATCTTCACCCCGTGGAAGTGAGACCGCAGAACGCCACGGTCCCGGCGGATATGCCGCTTTCGCAGTCCGGAACGGTCACGTGCAGCACCTGCCACGACATTCACCTGGCCTACGCTACTCCCTATGGCGCGCCATCGCACTATCTCAGACGCGATGAGCGGGGGCGGGAATTTTGCCGAATCTGCCACCGGGCAACGTCGCCCGGCATGGGGGGGCACGCTGAATCGCTCGGGGAGTCCCACTTCCTCTCCAAATATATCGTAACGGACCCCTCCCAGGGCATCGACGCCCTGTCCAAAAACTGCATATCCTGCCACGACGGCTCTTCTTCAACGTCGGCAACCATACAGAGCGGCATGTGGGTCCACGGCAGGGACTTCCTGCCCTATGACAGGGGCAGCCACCCTATTGGTGTGGCCTATGAGGCCGCGAGACTCCGGCACGGGAGAAAAACGGACCTGCTGCCCCTCGGCATGGTTGACCGCAGAATACGGTTCTTTGATGGGAAGGTAGGCTGCGGTTCCTGTCACGACCCCTATTCAGCGATCGAGAAAAAACTCGTTATGAGCGACAAGGGCAGTAAACTTTGTCTCGCCTGCCACATAGTGGCCGGCAGGTAGGCGCCGGAACCTTATGAATCGCACATGAACTGCGTTCACAAAGGGGAATGAAAATTGATATTTACTCGGCCACCTGACCCTCACCATCCCCAACCCCTCCCCTCGAGAGAGGGGCTACGACGTGCTCCCTCTCCCCTCCGAGGGAGAGGGCTGGGGTGAGGGGGATTTTCAGATGAAAACACTGATCGCCATCCTCTTACTGGTTGCCGGGGTATCGCATCGTGCGCCGGCCTTTCATGATGAGATCGCGAAGGTGAAGTGCCTGGACTGCCATTCCACACTGCCCTTTCCCGGTGCAGCGCTCTCTTTCAGGCGCCAGGCACGAGAGGTGTGCGCCCAATGTCACCGGAAAGGCATGGGGAGCGCCGCGCGTCTCTCGCATCCCATCGACGTCGTCCCCTCAATGGCCATACCTCCGGACATGCCCCTCGACGAACAAGGCAGAATGACCTGCGTCACGTGCCATACCTATCATACGGGCTACAGGGATGAGAATGGGAACAAGCGATACTTCCTGCGCAGGCCGCAGGGAAAAACATTCTGCTATGCCTGTCATGATAAGATCTGAGTTCCTTTCGGTCATCGTACTCCTCTAAGCCCTTACCTTGAAATTTCGATGCTTTCTATTCGCCGCAAGCGACGGATTGCCGTACAACCAAAAAAGGCAGGTGGGGAATCCCACCTGCCTTGAGAATGGTGCGAAGTACTTTTACTTATGGCGTTGCCGTGAAGTTCACTCCCGTTGCATCCGGTCCGACCGTCACCGTTGCCGTGCCCGGAGTGAAGGTATAACCGGACTTGTACGGCAGTACCACGTAGGCGCCCGGCAGCACATTCGTGAAGCTGTAGGCGCCGTCGGCAGCCGTCGTCGTCGTCGCCTTGGTGTTCCCGTTATACTTCAGGATCATCAGGACGCCCTGGAACGGCCCTGCAGCATGGCTGACCGTACCGCTTATGCTGAACTTCTGCGGCACCGCTATCGTGCGCGTTTCAGATGCGCTCAGCCGCGCGGCATCGGTGGCCGTGTGCAGGATCTTATAGGTGCTGGCGACGGCATAGGTATGCGTGAAGACCGTGCCTGCCGCCTGGCTGTCTCCCCTGCCGTCACCCCAGTTGACGGTAACGCTGGTAATGCCATTGGGGCTGTTCAGCACGGGATCGGTCGACGCGTCGGTGAAGCTCACCGTGTAGTTGCTGAGCGTCGCGCTGGCCAGTCCCGCTGCCGTCGGCGGCTGGTTCACAGATGCCGGCGTTACCGACTGTGACGTCGATGCGCTCGTGTAGAAGGTGCCTACCGTGTTGACGGTCAACGTTACCGTGACGGGGGCAGCGGAAGTATAAGTATAACTTACTTTCACGCCCGTGCCGGTGCTTCCGTCACCGAAGTCCCAGGAATAGTTGCACGTTACGCCCGAGGGACAGGTGGTATTGCCCGCATCAAAGTTGACTTTATAGCTTGTGGCGCTGTCGGCGCCCCAGATGAAGCGGGGCGTCGGAATGGAGTTGTGCATATTTTTGGCGTAGGTCGCGAGCAAATCCTTGCTGAAGTAGTACACGCCCGGTTTCGGCGGATTGGTCGTGCTGTCCGTCCCTCCGCCGTGGCACTGGCCGCAGGCGAGGTCGAGGTCGACCCAGACTGCGCTGGTGTAAGTACCGTCAGCAGCCGTATTGGCCACCTTCTTCGTGTTGCCGAGGAACTCGGCAGAGGTCGGGAAGGTGCTGTACGAGACATCGGTGTTTATCCTGAAGAGGTGTATCGGGAAACCTCCTTCTGTTGCCTTCGGCATATGGCAGGATTCACAGGCCGCCGCAACATCCGAGAGATCTCCCAGGGGAGTTCCCGCCCCGGTCGGGTGCTTGATATTTGCCAGCGCCGCCAGACTGCCCTCGTAGTGGCAATTATCACATTCCCTCCTGAATGGTTCGGGAGCATTGACGGCCGGGACCGTGCTCTGGTGCACATCGTGACAGGTTGCGCAGCTGCCCTGGTCCTGGCTGGGCCACCAGGTGCCGCCGGCCGCCGTGCACTGGGTGCTGGTCGTGATCTTCGTGCCGTCAGCGTTGGTCGTCAGGATCGAGCCGGTCGCGCTCGTGCCTGACCTGCAGAACGAGGATTTGAAGTGGGTGTCATAGGTGCCACCGGCGGCAATGTCATACTTGCCGAGCACGTTCGGCACGATCGTTCCCGTGAACTTTGCGTGAGGGCTGTTCAGGAACTCGTTGCCGATCGGGTGGCTGTTGAACTCCGGCTTATAGGCCGGTGCGGTGGCGGTGTTCTTGACCTGAAGGACCACGGGATTCAGGTCGTTGTCCGTTCCCGTGCCGCTATTCACCTTCGGAATGCTCTGGTGACAGCCGAAGCAGGTGTTGTTGACGGACTCGCCCGAGAGATTGTCCGTCTCATGGGTCGTGGTGACGTCGTTGCCCAATGCATCCTTGATGGGAGGATAGGTAACGGCATGACATCTCGAGCACTGGATCCCGTCCAGGTCCCACTTGCCGGTTATTCCGCTCGTAATTCCGGGGAAGGATGCCAGCGGCTCCGGAGGCACATACGAAGCCCCTTGTACGCCGACTGATGGATACCATGTGCCGCCTGCCGTTTCGCAGGTCGATTGTGATGTCTTTGACGATATACTGCACACACCGGCTGCCGGGTTGCTCCAGCCTGTAGCATGGCAGGGCGCGCAGCTGTACGTACTGGTGCCGTTATATCGTGCTGCTCCGCCTCCCGTGTCGACAATAACGTCAAGAGCTTCCGGAGCCGGCGCCATCCAGTCGCCGAAAAGGTACAAGAGAGGCATATTGACGCCGCCGATATTGGCCGTTGCAGTGTTGAAGTCTATTGGCCCGGTTGCGGCAGCGGAATACACAATGCCGTCAGGACCGGCCCAGTTCTTGCCCGCGGTGACCTTCCGCAGCATGTTCTTGTGGCCGGTCTTGAGATAGTCGGTTTTCCATCTCTCCGCATAACTGTTGTACTGAGAGGCGTTGTTGTGACAGCTCAGACAGCCCGCGCGGACCGAGGTAATGCCGGTCCCGATCGTCGTCGCGTTCGGCGTGGTCGGCACTGTCTCGGTGGAGGACTTAATGACGTAGTTGTTCCACGTTGCGCCGACAAGCAGGCAGGAACCCTGGCTCGTCATTCCGCTCAGATCGACCGCCCCGCCGGCCGCGATATAGGTCGTGCCGTCCAGTCTCGTGAGGTTTGCATTGGCATACCCCGTGATGCCGTAAGAATAGAGGCATCTCAGATTCGTGCTGTCCCATGAATAGCCGAAGACTCCCGTGGTTGACGGACAGGTCGTTGAATCGTAATTATTCAACCTGACGGACGTATAACAGAAGCCGTTGTCAGCCTGGAGGTCCTCCCCCAAAAGCTGCCACGAGGACGTGCAGACCTGCTTCCAGGTCCCGCCCTTTGCCGTACACATTCCGGCGGTCCTGTCCAGCCCTGACAGGCTGATGCCGTTGCCGGAAGCGTCGACGCAGGAGTTCGCCCAGAAATGCGCGCCATCGGCATTTGTCGTGTTTCCGCATGCCAACCGCGTCGTATACGCCGGGAACGTCTTCGCGATACAATCAGCGCGTGAATGTATCGTGTCATCTATGATAAGAGTGCCGCCGGCCTGTATGCCGGTTGCGCATACCCCGGCGTCGGCCGGCAGTTCCCAGCCGCCGGTCGTGCCGTTCTGCACGGCGCCGTCGGTTATGTATGCGGCACCGGCGTTTCCTGCCAATGCAAGCGGCAGGGCCAGGACAAGAAGAACTGCTGAAAACAGCGATCTTTTTTTTGATAACATTGCGTTAACCTCCTTCGTTTCAGAATTTAATATCCTTGATACCGTGTTTCTGTGAACAACACCTCCTTCAGCCTGCCATATGGTACGGGGGAGAAGAACTAAGCAAGACTTTTTTTGCAATTTGGATACCACCGTAAAAATTATGTGTCTAAAGTTTTATTCTGCATGCCTAAAGGCTGTTGTCAGGTGAATAATATGATCCCAGATAATTGGATAACTAGTTGAGAAAATGGTCTTAATTAGGAAAATGCGGCGAATGCACATTAACTACCACGAGAAGATCACCCTCCTTAAAAAAAATCATATCGTTTCGTCGCAGAGAGAATAAAATGAGTGCAGTCCCGCCAGGCAGGGTAATTTCACGCCGGATTGCTCGATTTAGAATATCCGAAACTGATATTATTTTATCTTTCGTTTTCATCGTCGGCTGATCCGATGACTGATTAGGACGGTTGATTTTTTAAGAAAGGCAGGTGGGGTCCTCCCACCTGCCTTGCGGAAGATGCGAAGCACTTATGGTGTCGCTGTAAAGTCAACTCCCGTTGCATCCGGTCCGATGCACACTGTAGTCGAACTCGGGCTGAAGGTCTCGCCCGACTTGTACGGCACTAGCACATAGCAGGCAGGCAGCACGTTCGTGAAGCTGTAGGCGCCGTCGGCGGCCGTCGTCGTCGTCGCCTTGGTGTTCCCGTTATACTTCAGGATCATCAGGACGCCCTGGAACGGCCCTGCTGCGCGGGTGACCGTGCCGCTTATGCTGAATTTCCGAGGCACCTCTGTCTTTCCGCTCTCGGCAGCGCTCAGACCTCCCCTGTCCACGGCCGTATGCGTGATGGTGTACGTACCTGCCGCGGCATAGGTATGCGCGAAGGCCGAGCCGCCGCTCCCTGTTGACTGGGTCCCGTCACCCCAGTTCACCGCGACCCTGAGGGCGGACTGCAGGTCCTGTCCGTCAATGGACTGGTCCGTAAAGCTCACCGTATAAGCGTCTGTAAAGATGATGCCCGCGGTGATCACACCGTTCGTGATGGTGAGACCGCCGAGGGTCGGGGGGGTATTCACCGCGCTTGCCGTCACCTGCCGGCTCACGCTGCTCCGGAACCCGAAGACATCGCTGACGGTCAGCGTTACGTTGTAGCTCCCCGATGCGGCGTAGGCGTGAGATGTGGTCATGCCGTCCCCCGTGCCGTTGTCCCCGAAGCTCCAGCGGTAGGCGCAGGGAGTGTTGGCGCAGGCAGAGCCTGATGCACTGAAAGTGACGGCATTGCTTGTTACGATGTCCGCCGCCCAGATGAAGTACGCAAGCGGCTTCTGTACCCCTGCCGTACCGGGGTTCATGAGGCTCGAGAGGTCGGCACTGCTGTACCCGAGCACCGTGCCCTGATTCACCCGGTTGCCGACGGTCTGACCGTCACTCCGAGAGAGGTCGATGCTGAAGGACGAGCCGTCTGATTTCGTGGCGCTGAAGGTCGCTTCGACCCTCCTGAGCGCGTTTCCGCTTAAGTCGGGCAGCACGGTCTGCACCAGCCCGGCGCCTCCGTCTGCAGGCTGTTCGAAGAGAGTATGCGTCTTGTCGAAGAACCCTGCCGATCTGGGGGTATAGTTCGGTGACGAGGGGTCCGAGCTTGAGTGGCACATGATGCAGCCGCCGCCTGCAGGCGAACCGAGAATGGCGTTATGAGACTTCGCAATAACATTATGGCTGGGCGTGAACTGGTTGAAATACAGGTCCATGACCGGCTCGGCAAAGCCGAGGGCCCTCAAGTGCGCAACCATGCCGATGATTTCCGGCGAAGTATTCACGATCAGCGCCGTATCTCCGTTCTGCGGCCTGTTCAACGTCCAATCATAGGAGACTCCGCCGGCAGATCCCGCGGAAGATCTAAACAACTCTGCGGCTTCCTGTGCGGTCCTCTGGAAGAGAGGCGCCAGGGAACCGTCCGCTCCTCTGTTTGCCCAAAGGGCGATGGTCATTGTTGTTGTCGGGACGATCTGGACACGTCCTCCATTATGCTCCCGTGAGCGCCACCTATAGAGCGGTTTGTAGTTCACGCCCGCAGGGTCTTCAATGGTCTGCGCCCGCTCGGAAGCCTGGTAGGGGCCTGCGGTAAAGTCCGTAAGGACGCGCTTCACCGGTCCGTTCAGAACGGGCACATGGCAGGTCCTGCAATCTATCTTGGAGAAATGAAATGCCGGGAATCCGGCATGCGCTGCCGCAGGGTTCCGGGCAGCGCCCGGCTGACCTTCAATACCGGCATTGGGATGGGTGCGCGTAATATGGCAGCTTTCGCAGGTTGTCGTGTTGTCCATCTGGTCCATGTTCATGCCGTCGGGCAGGTTGTTGCCCTTGGCGAACTGGTGGTCGATCTTCAGGACCTCCACCGCGGGTTGGACCACATTGCCCGAGGCGTCGGTGAGCGCGGCAACGACCTGGGGCGTTACCGGCGTGATGGGAGGAGGCGCCGAATAGCCCCATTTATCGTAATGGCAGGTCATGCAATCGGTATTGTAGTCCCGCGGCGTGCCCAGAAGGTAGTGGCAGAAGGAGCACTGGTACCCTTTGTCCATGTGGGCGTTGGAATTGAGCGGATCGTTTATGGACTCGGCGCGCTTGTCCGATTCGGCCCGGAACTTAACAAATTTCCAGTCACTGTCGTTTCTGCCGCCAACGACTTTGTCTCCGTCATCCGTTGACCCGGCAGGAATATATTTTTGAAACGAGGTAAACCCCAGTGGTTTGGAGGCAGGACCGTTCGTCATCAGCGTCTTGTCGGCAAAGTGGCAGAGTGCGCAGTTTTCCTTATCAGGGCTGATGATGACCGCGTGGTCGAGAGTGGTTGTGACCCACGACCAACCCGCAGGACTCACATCGGGATTCGTCGCCTCTGCTCCTTTCCTCGCTATCTGAAGGCAGCCGATCGTGCCTGCGGGGCCTGCCAGGCCGAGGGAAGCGGCCAGTCGCGGGGCCTGCGCCTCGGAGAAGGCATAATTTCTCTCGAGCATGCTGTAGCGAAAACCGTTCGCGTCGCCGGCCAAGTGGCAGAGAAAACAGTCCACTTCCGCCCCTCCGCCGTCCTGCCACGCCGACGTCTTACTGACGATACTGCCCGTCTGCGCATCCAGGCTGTAGTAGTCGCCCTGCTTCGGAGATGGATTAAAACCGGCCTGAAAGAGTCCGGCCGTCCCGTCATAGCGGTACCCTTCCCGGTCATACTCGAGCGGGCCGCCTCCCACATGGCACCACGCGCATTCCGAATGGGCAAAGTCGTAGGAGCTCATGTCGAAATTTGACGGGCTTGTCGCGTTCAGGTCGGCCAGCTGTCGCAGGGAAGAGAGGCAGACCTTGCCGTACATGCCGGAAGAGCTCGTGAAACCCGGAAGCCCGTAATAATCCCGCTGCGTCCGGCTCCAGGGAATGTTTCTCCCCTTCTGGAAATGAAAACCTGCTGAAACGCCGTGCTTCGGGTAGGGCACGGTATAGGGAAGAGTGCCGGCGCCGTGGTCTTTGTCGGCATACCCGATGTCGCTCTCATATACGTTCCCGCTGCTCATGCCGTAGCTTTTGACCATGTCGATATGACATTCCACGGCGCCGCAGGTTTGCTTGGGGCTGTAGGGGGTGGAGCTCCCCGGCGCAATGGCGACGCCGTTCGCGTCGCGCAGGACCATATCACTCAGGCGGTAGGCATATGCCTCAAACCCGAGGGACAGGATAAGTCCTGTGGCTGCAAGGACGGACAAGACCGGCACAGGCATGCTCGTTTTCATGGTCACATCCTTTACGTAAAAAAGGCAGGAGGGGATTCCCACCTGCCTTCAGGAGAACGTGAGGCGCTTACGGTGTTGCCGTGAAGTCCACTCCCGCTGCATCCGGTCCGATTGTCACCGTTGCCGTGCCCGGAGTGAAGGTATAACCGGACTTGTACGGCAGTACCACGTAGGCGCCCGGCAGCACGTTCGTGAAGCTGTAGGCGCCGTCGGCGGCCGTCGTCTTCGTCGCCTTGGTGTTCCCGTTATACTTCAGGATCATCAGGACGCCCGGGAAAGGCCCTGCAGCATGGCTGACCGTACCGCTTATGCTGAACTTCTGCGGCACCGCCAAGGTGAGCGTCTCAGAAGCGCTCAGCCGCGCGGCATCGGTGGCCGTGTGCAGGATCTTATAGGTGCTCGCTGTAGCGTAGGTGTGCGAGAACGACGCTCCGGCAATGCCGGACGAGAACGTGCCGTCGCCCCAGTTTACGGTGACGGTCGTGATGCCGTTCGGGCTATTCAGAGCGGGGTCTGTTGAAGCATCGGTGAAGCTCACCGTATAGCTGGCGAGTGTTGCGTCAGCCAGTCCGGCTGCCGTCGGCGGCTGGTTCACAGGCGCCGGGGTGACGGTCTGAGTCGTCGAGGCGCTGGTAAAGAATCTGCGCCCGGTATCCACCCTCAACGTCACCGTCACCGGTGTAGCCGATGTATAGGTGTAGCTTGTTTTTAGGTCCGTGTCGGTGCTGCCGTCGCCAAAGTCCCAGGAGTAATTGCAGGTTATGCCGGAGGGACAAATCGTATTGCTTGCATCGAAGTTGACCTGGTAACTCCTCGCGGCATCGGCGCCCCAGATAAACCTTGGCACGGGAATGGTGTTGTGCATGTTTCTGGCATAGGTTCCGAGCAAATCCTTACTGAAATAGTACACGCCCGGTTTCGGCGGATTGGTCGTGCTGTCCGTCCCTCCGCCGTGGCACTGGCCGCAGGCGAGGTCGAGGTCGACCCAGACGGCACCGCTGAATATGGCTGGCGTCGCGGTCGTCACATCAGTGTGTGTTTCAGGCGCCGTAAACGCCGTTTTTTGCCCGGCATTCCATTGATCCTGCGTCGGGAAGGTCGAGTAGGCGGCGGCGACGTTGATTCTCCAGACATGGGCGCGAAGACCCTCTCCATTGTTCGGCTTCGGCATGTGGCACGTTTCGCATGCCGCAGCAATGTCAGACAAATCTCCCAAGGGCGTTCCGGCGCCCGTGGGATGCTTTATATTCGCCAGTACTGACAGATCCGCCTGACGGTGGCAGTCAGGGCATTCTGCCACGAAGGGGGCAGGAGCATTGACAGCCGATACCGTGCTCTGATGGAGGTTGTGGCAGGTCGTACATCCGGCACCGTCGGGGCCGCCATCAGTCTGGAAAATGCTGTTATATTTCGTCCCGTCCGCTATCTGCTGAAAGGTCCCTCCAAACCGGGCATGGGCGCTGTTCAAAAACTCCATGCCCGTTGAATGGCCGTAGAACTCCGGCGCGTAGCCGCCGTGACCGCCGACCTCAATGGCCGGAAGGGCGTACGCGGGCTCAGAGGCGGGAAGAGTGCCGTTGTCGGTGTACGGCGTCGGCACGATGTTGGAGCCGAGCCCCCCGCCGGTGTAGGCATTCGTATGCTCCTGCCTGTGGCAGTTCACGCATAAGGCCGTGGCGCTTGCATTGCGCGTAACAACGGGCGATGTTGAGGTCTTGGGGATCGGATGGAATCCCTGCCCGTGGCATCGTTCGCACTGGATGCCTTCGTAGAACCATGACCCTGATATGGCCGGACCATCGCCGTCGGGATCGAAATTTACCTTCCCGGTAGTGCGCGTCAACGTCCAGGATATCCCGGGGAACGATGCCTCAGGCTGCTTCGCCGACTGAAGGACGCTGTCCATGGTAAAGCCCGTTGAATGGCAGCGTGCGCAGCTATAGGTTTGGACCACACCCTGGTCGGTGGAATCATAGATTACCCGGGGCGCGGCAATGCTCACGCTTGTCGGAGAACCCGACGTTGCTCCGGCGTCATTCATCCAGCCGTCAAAGACGTAAAAGACGTTTTTCACTCCGGCCACCCATATACCGCCCCCGGCAACGCACGTTGACTGTGTTGAAAATGCGGATTTCGTGCAGTAACCCAGGATGTTGATGGTATTGGTCGTCCAATCGAAGGTATTGCCCGATTGGTCTATTGAATACGCCAGTCCGTCCGGCCCGGTCAACGGGGACGGCGGCGTATTCACCTTCCGCAGCATGTTCTTGTGGCCGGTCATCAAATAGCTTCTTTCGTCCGGCGCAAAATAGCCATCGATAGTAAAACCGACGTGACATATGAGGCATCCGCTGTCGCCCACATATACTGCCGCGGCATTGCCCGGCATGAACAGAAGGGGAACGGTTAAAATAAAAAAGGCCGTTAACAGTCGAACTTTCATCGTTCTACACATTTTTTACTCCTTTTGCCTGGTGTGGTTTTTTGAATGAACTTCAGAACCTGCTTCCATGCGGTCTGAGCCTGATATGCCATATCGCGGTGAACGGTCTCTCTCGTTATCGTTTCCCGCACCGCCTCCTGACCTGACGTCCCTCACCGGTACGTAATACTTTTGAAAGCTGTTCTCTTCATGCCCGTTCATGCCCATCAGCCCTCTCGTCTTATGTGAAGAGGATCATTGCGCGGTGAAGGTAATTCCGGCAAAGACTCGAAAGAGGGCCTTCTTACTAAGAGAGCAAACTGCATGCCACGGAAAGCGCTCAGGCCTGAGCAAACCATTATGAGCTCAGCCGTGCATGTCTAACGCCTTAATCTTTGGAATTTTTCTCACAAAGAGATTTTCTGTCGCTGGAAATTGTGATTTTTCAAACAGGCTTGTTTTAATAATTGTCCGAGGTCGTGGGGCATTTCACCCCGGGAAGGGATTATTTCACGCAGCAGGTTGCTCATCGAATATAATTACTAAGTATCAAGCGGGCAGCGTCTTTCTTTCATATTTTCTCTGGTCCGGGGAAATGAAAGCCGGGGCTTCCTGTCTTCCTGAGGTCCTCTTCCATGACCAGTCCCGGGAAAAATCCTTCACCCATTCCCTGACATGGCGTCATTACGAAGAAAAGCAGGCGGGGTATTTCCCCGCCTGCTCTGTGGAAAGCCGAACTACGGTGTGTGGGTGAAGGTTACGGTTACATCGGGTCCGACGCACACGTTCGTCGCCTTGCCTGGGGTGAACGTATAGCCGGACTTATAGGGCTGTACGTCGTAGCAACCCGGCAGGACGTTCGGGAACGTGCAGGAGCCCGTGTCCGTCGCCGTTGTGCATGTGGCCTTGGCGGTCCCGTTGTACTTGAGGATCATCGTCACACTGCCGAGCGCCGGCGAGGTCGCCGCGGTCACCGCGAACTTCTGCGGCACTGCGAACTTCCTGCTCTCGGATGCACTCAGACCTCCCGTATCCGTTACCATATGCAGGATGGTGTAAGCGCCCGCCGTGGCGTAGGTGTGCGTGAAGCACGTGCCTCCCGCCTGGGGCGCATCGGCATTGCTGCTGCCGTCGCCCCAGTTGACCACGATCTTGAGCACACTCTGGGCGTCCTGAGCATCCGTGGAGGCATCGCAGAAGCTTACCAGGTAACCCGTTACCGTCACCGGGCTGGTAGATACCGTCGGCGCCGTGTTCACCACGCTCGCCGTCACCTGCTGGGTCGTGCTGCCTTTAAGCCCGAGGGCGTCGGTAAGCGTAAGCATCACCGAGTAGCTCCCTGCTGCGGCATAGGTATAGGTCGGCTTCACCGGATTGGTGAGGTCGGCCGTGCCTGCTCCGCCGAAGGCCCAGGTGTAGGTGCAGGGAGTGTTCGCGCAGGTGGAGCCGGTCGCGTCGAAATTTACCTTGTAGCTCGTCGCCGCGTCGGCGCTCCAGACAAAGTACGCCAGCGGCTTCGACACGCCTCCCGTGCCCGGGTTCATGAGGCTCGACAGATCAGTGCTCGTGTACCCCAGGAACTGGTTTGCATTCACCGAGGTCTTGATGTAGTTCATGCCCGGCGTTTGGTCGTCACAGGGGAATGTCTGTGATGGATTCATCGGGTTGTAGCAGGTTGCGCCGAGGTCGAACTTGTTCGCGTGGGCCGCGTTGCTCGGGTTCTTGCCGACGCTTATGATCCCAAAGACCCTGCCCATCGTTGACGGGACCGCGCCGGGCTGGTTCGTGATCGGGCTTATCCAGCTGCTGCCGGCCACAACAGGACTGAATTTGCTCTGCTGCAGGTTCTTCTGGAAATGCGCCCGTATCTCGTTACGGCCGTAGTAATCCGTCATTTGACAGCCGGTCGGCTGACCAAAGAGCTGCATCATCGGATTGCAACCGCGGCCGGTGGCGCCTTCCTGTATGGCCATCATCTGCATGAACTCGATCCCGTCCATCCTGAACCCGGGATTCGGGCTTATTCCGAACGCGGGCATGAGCATGTTTGCGAAGAACTCTTTGCATGCTCCGACTTCACCGTTTGCCAGGCCGGTGCTCGTGGTCCCGTAGGCGGTCGTATCGCACTGGCCCGTAAAGGGACTCGGCTCAATGCAGTCCCACTGGCCGTTGGCGCCCTGGAACATGGAGGCAAACAGGGGATTGTCGCAGTCTGCATCGGCCATCTGCATCATCCCGTTTTTCAACAGCTCCTTGCTCCCGTCGAAGAAGCCCACGGAATAGGGGCTGTAGTTCGGAGATGAGGGGTCAGAGCTCGAATGGCACATCACGCAGCCGCCCTTTGCCGGCGAGCCTATCGCCCATTCCTTCTTCACAACGCCGTGCGACGGGTCAAAGAAGGTCGGGGACAGGTTCAACCTCGGGTCCCTCACTTTTGCATGAGCGGCATAGCCTGCGCCCGTATAATTGGCAAGCTCGTCCGCCATTGCATCTATCTTTTCCTTTGACTCGATCTTCATGGGATCAGTAAGCTGGAATCCCTCGAACAGAGGATGGTCGTTCGTGCCGTTCAACCGTATTCCAAAAGACGGGTTCTTTGCTGCGACCAACGCCGCCCCATTGGTGATGTCCCTGGTCTTTGCCGGCGCCCAGCCGAGAACAAAGCCATCCGAATTCCGTATGGCCGACCCCGTCCAGATGGGAAGCAGGGAAGGCAGGATCGGGGTTATCTTTGATCCTTCGGGCGTGGCGACCCATGCCCTGAGCGGAGGCATTGTTGACATGGACCCTTCCAGGAAGTTGTAGGCGAAGTCGAAGTGGTTCGCGTTGCCGTTGCTGCCCTCGGTCTGCCGGTATCCGCCTGCCGACCAGTCCCTGAACAGCAGCCTGCCGGGCGACGAATACACTTGCGGTATGTGGCACGTCCGGCAGTCGATCTTGCTGATATGGAGCGCCGGGAACGATGCGTGGGTCGGCGTCGGCGAAACAAGGGTCCCGCCGTTATCGACAAGGGCGGGATGGGTCCTTTCCGTATGGCAGCTTCCACAGGTGACCGTTCCATCCAGCTGATCATTCGCGTGTTCCAGCATGCTGAAGCCCTGGGCGATCTGGTGGTCGATCTTCTGAATGTCGGTGTTTGCCGGATAGGTGTAGGAGTACGTGGTCCCGCCGACCGTTGCCGTGACCGTCCTTGCCGCGATGGGATTGGAAGCCGTGGCCGTGACCGCGTAATGACAGGTGCCGCACTTGATGCCATGGGAACTCACGTCATGGACGTCGGCGTCAGGCATCTTGCCCGGGACCGCCACCGGCTTGCTGTCGGCGCCGATCAGCGAATAGGGCGTGCCGTCGTTTACGATGTCCTTGCCTGCCTTGGCATCGCACTGCTGCTGAAGGCCCGGCATTGCACAGACGGACATCATGTTCGTCCAGGCATTCATCATGTCGCATCCCAGGCAGAGGCCCATTCCGAACCGGTCGGAACTGCCCGGGCCCGTTTTTTGCGACCTTTTGCCCATTCCGGTCTTGCATCCGAATTCATTCCATTTGGTGTCATTCGTGCAGTTCGTGCACGCGCCGCCGGCGTCGATCTTGTCCAGATCAAAGGCCAGGCCCGGCTGCGTGATCCTGAAGAAGTTTCCGTACCCGGCTATCATGCCGCCGTACTGCTGGGCCTCGCCGGGAAGGCCGATGTTGTCGGCCTCGTTCCGGGCATGGCACTGGGCGCAGTTCCCGCTGTTCGGCACCGGGGCAATGCTGGCGCCCGGGATCGCCGGCGGATTGCCGGCAATGGCGCCTGTCGACAGATCGACCAGAGCGCCGATTCCCGCCGATGCCGCCTGCTTGAAGAACCCCAGGGACAGGGCGGCGTTCCTGTTGTAGGAGTCGTAGATCTGGCCGGCGGGATAGGTGAAGCGCGAATCGCTGCAGTCGGGGCTGTCCGCGGGGCCGACCGGATTGGCCGGGCCGCAGCCTATGGATTTGTACCATGCCGCGCCGACCCGGAGCTGGTTCATGTGGCACATCATGCAGTCGACTTCCGTCCTGTTGTCCTGATACAGCTCCGCAGAGGCATTTGTGGAAACCTCAACGATGCCGCCGGAAACGACGGCGCCGCCTTCGATGCGCGTCGGCCTCCAGGTATATCGGTCGCCCTCGTTCGTATCGCCTGCCTGTCCATAGGGCAGCATGTCCCGGTCATATTCGAGCTGGCCGCCGCCGACATGGCATACGCCGCAGGACTTTGCAAAGTTCGACGGGCTCATCTCTATCTGTCTTTTCGCCGCTGCCGCAAAGGTGTCGGTCCCTCCGCTGTCAACAACGACGTCTTTTGCCGCCAACTGGCGGTTCGAGGGTGGTCAGTATCTCCCCCACATGCCGGGAGAGCTGGTAAATGCCGGCGCGCCCCAGATGGACCTCAGCGCCGCGGTCCATCCCTCGTTTCTCCCATGCTGGCTGTGCTTTCCTGTGGAGACGCCGTGCGCAGGCGATGTCACCGTATAATTCTGGAAGTCTACTTTCCCCAAACTGTTTCCGTAACCCTGGACTTTTGAGACATTCACCGTTGCTGCCGAGTCATAGTCGGGACAATTGCCCGCTACGGCGCAATCCTTCTTCTCTGCCGCTACCGCGCACCACGTCGTCGTGTCGGCACTGTACGCTCCGGTAGCGCAGTTGAAGTGGCAGCCGCCGCAGGTCTGCTTCGGGCTGTACGCATCGGTCGGCCCGGCAGCGGTGTTGTCGGCCTTCAGCGTAGTAGTGTCCGGATGGGCCGCCATGGCCGCTGTAACCCCGGCCAGGAGCAGGAGGGCTGATAAAACTGTCGCATATAACCATATGGTCCGTTTCCTCATAGCTTCTCCTTTCCAAGAGATTCTATAGTTTCTGAAGTAAGTCTGAAAAAATCACAACCCGTAATGTGTATTTTTTTTCATCACCTCCGCATTCGCCTGCCGATTGTTTTTTAGGGGGGGATTAAAGGCCGTACTATATCGTTGTTTTTATTTAGCAAGCACCGTGCCAATGGCCAACTGTTTATAAACTTAGAAGTTTATAAATCCTGCACTGACAGTTTACACCCCGCCGTAGGCATTTTGCTCCATCTCGGCGTCATTTCACGCCATTCGCAGCGGGAGCGTGTAACTGACCGCTATGGTTTCTCTATGTCTTCACGCTTCGGGCAACATGGTTCGGGGCTACGTAGGGCCGCTGATTATTCCCAGCGGAACTTGTCGATGAAATGGCATCTCATCGGATGGTGGTCTATTACAAGAAGGCAAGCGAACGTATTCCGCTGCAACTGTTACGGTGTTCGCTAAAGTGCTGAGGGTTTTTTCAGGTCAACTGCTTGGGATTGAAACAGTGAAGGGCAACGGCAGGACGCAAAACACTCTCCTCTGGCAACGGCCTGCCACGCCAAAGGCGTGGTTCAGCCAGGTGGAAAAAGTCCCGCCGCCGAAGCGTAAGCAGATCGGACAGATCCTCGATGACTTCCTGGGAAGTGAAAAAGTGAAGAAGAGCGGGTAAACTCACCAAGTCATTGCATCGATGAGCAGTGTGATCATGATGAGGACAGCGCTGGCTTCGCAAACACTTTACCCGAAAGATAAATAGCAAATAACCCAATAATCAAAGCCGCAAACACCGTAAGCAAATAAATCACCAAACTTGG
>ERZ1292625.2120-Hain-H41-01um-R1-2120-length-19613-cov-8_pt1 | contig 19613 bp, 20 predicted proteins | sample MGYA00564400_ERZ1292625 | MGnify/ENA primary metagenome ERZ1292625 (study PRJEB36523, sample SAMEA6512639) | groundwater metagenome | collected 2019-01-08 | study: AquaDiva: Metagenomics assemblies of 32 groundwater samples
TCAGGGCAACCTGAGGTAGGCAGTATTTTTACTTAAGACTTTCTACAGAGCCGTAAATAAATGTGCATAGGAGATTTTTATTCGTTTTTACAAACTCCAGCATTATAAAATTCAATTAAGCGAATGAGTAAATCGTCTGAACAAGCCTCTGCATGTTTTAACAAACATTCCCCCGCCTTAGGACTTATCTTTTTTGCTTCCAGAAACATATCGTACTGATAAATAGAATTTTCCAAAGCACCAACATAATTTTTGCTTATGGGAACCCAGTTCCCAACGGCATCAAGTCGTTTTGCTCCTTCGCTAATGGCTACTCCCTTTGATTCTAAATAAGAAAAATACGTGGCTGCAGCTCTATCACTACCTGCATCAGGTGCATGCTTCTCAAAAATTTCATCAAGTTGGGAAATTACTGCTTCCCTTTCTTGAGGGTCAGTTATTTTTACGGGTTTATCATATTTTGCCAGTGCGGCTAAAGCTTCATCTCCAGAGTTCCAATAATAAGCAGTTGCATATACTGGTCCACCGACTACTGCCACCGCTGTAGCAGCTATGCCTACATACTTTCCAACCCGCTTAATTTTTTCAAATAATTGTTTTCTACTTTCTTTTTTCTTTTTAGCACTCTTTCTAATGTCCTGAAGCAGTTTATCAACATATTCTTTTGCTTCTGCACGAGATTCATTTTCGGTTAAGCTTATCCCTTTAGTGTGTAGACGAACTTCTGCTTCCTCAGCTTTAGAACAGGCGTCCAAATCTCTAGCAATCTGTTCTAATTCCGCAGCTTCTTCCTCTACTGCAAGCTGTTCAAGTTCTTGGTAAAGTTTTTTCTTTGTATCGGTGCGATAGGCCATTTTTATTAAACATCTAGAACCAGCTCTAATGCCCAAAAATAACTGCTCTTTTATAAACATTCTCCTCGTTTTGGCTCTGTAGAAAAAGTCTAGGCCTTTCACTCGTTCAGTTCTAAAAAGGTTAATTTAAGAAAAATAAAATCGGTTTAAAGAGGGAACTGAACTACCAATAAATCTTACGACTCGAAGTTACTCGTTCAAATCTTGGCCTAGACGACTTTTTCTACTAAACCTCTCGTTTTCATAACCACAAACTTCTTATCTAATTCCAGCTACTTTTCCATCCAAACCCCATATCGGATTCACAGGTATATTTAAGTGGTACAGAGCAGTCGGCACAATATCGACGTGAGTGGGCGCAGGAATAATTTCTCCGGGAATTGCCGATTTGCCATTAGCAATATAAAAAATAGTTTTCTCTTCGGGAGTTTGTCCGCCGTGGCTATTGCCTATTCCTCCGTGATCCGTAATAGCAAGGATTAACCAATTTTCTTTTTCATAAGTTGGGCGATTAACAAGAGCATTCAGCATTGTCCCAACCAAACCATCGATTAGTTCCATTTTATTGAAATATTCCGGAACGTCTGGATGAAACCCATAATTATGTCCTGCGTAATCCATGCCTGCAAAATAAGTAAACAAAATATCCGGATTACCTTTAGCAAGGATTTTTGCTGCTTGCTGGGCAACTAAATAATCTCCTTCATCAACCTGTCCGGTGTAAGGATAATAATCACAACTGTTTGCCCCAGCAACGATTTGATTACAAAGCGGTTTCCAAGAAACTACTGAAACCGCATTTAATTTTGGCTGAACTTGTTTGATTAAAGTAAAAAAATCAGGATATTTTTCATAATTGGCCCCTTTAAAAGTATTATCAATTACTCCATGTTTATTATCCCAAACGCCGGTAAGAATATTAGACCAACAAGAGCCGCTTAAAGTATGCAGTCCTGCTTGAGCCTTAAAACTATACGCGCCGGTATTAATTAACCGATCTAAATTAGGAGTAGTTGCTTTTATTAAAACATCTGGTCGAACACCATCTATTCCGATAAGCAATAATTTGTTGGGATTATGCCAAGCTGGTTTTTTTTCTTTAACCAATTCTTCTAATCCACAACTTAATAGTCCTGCACTAAGCGCCAGCCCTTTTAAGAAGGTTCTCCGATCCATTTTTTTCATTCTCAAGCAAAGAATATATAAAGATTGTTCTTTTTGAGTGATTAGATGGCTATAAAATACAAACAGAAATGCAGTCGATGTAAGAAAAATTACGTAACCATTACTTGGAGGCAGAAATACCCTACCTGCTATGACTGCCAGAAAACTGAGTTAGATGGAGAAATTAAAAATCCAAAAATGAAAAAACTGTTTGATTTACCTACAGAATACTACCGAGAGAATGCTTTTCTAAGAAGTATCAAAATAAATTACCTGCGGTTTGGAAAATTGACTGAAAAACAGATTGAAGCCTTTAAGAAAGCCGTAATCAGCGTTAAAGCTGGCAATGAAGGGCAGTGATTACCTTTTAATCCATCTCCATCCCTTTCTGCACAATCTTAAACCTTAATTCTTTTCCTTCGGGCAGGGAGCGATGTTTCCTTAAAATCAGTCCGCGGCAATTATTAAATTTTTTTAATTCGATCAAGCATTTGCTGCCATATTTTAATAAGTCTCCCCCGACCATCTTAACTTCATCGCGATTGTCAAAATCGGCATAAACCTGATTGGTAATCAAAACAGGGATATTATTCTTGCGGGCAATTTCTACCAATGATGCAATTTGTTTGCCTAAAGAAGAATTAACTTCGTATACTTCCTCGCTCCTTCCCAATTCCAAGCGATAAAGCATAGAAATCGAATCAACGATAATCATTCCCAACTGATTATTAACCAAGGGTTTTATTTTTTCAAAAATATCTTTCTGCTCTTCAAAATTTACTGGATTTAAAAAAATAATTTGTTTTAGAATTTCTTCGTAATTAGAAGCAATTTGTTTAATCCTTTCTACGGCAATTCCGCCTTCAGTATCGATTAGCAGAACTTTTTTTCCAGAATTAGCTACCTTAACCGCAGCTAATAAACAAAAATTAGTTTTCCCGGCACCCGAAGGGCCATAAATAGTAGTAATGATATCTGTATCATATCCGCCATTCAAAAATTCATCTAAAAAATCGGCTCCCGTGGATATTTTATTCATCTTTAGCCTTGGTCTGCATTACTAAAACTTATTTGCGAAGAGGAGACAAGATCGAACCTATGTTTTTTAATTTTTCCTGGTTCGCAAGATACTCTTGTTCATTTTCTGGTTTTATTAGTGTTCTTCCTTTCATTAATAATTCTGTCGCTAAAGAACTTAAACCGCTTTCTTGAAGGTTCGTTCCTTCCAGAGAAATAGTTTCAATAGGGATGCTAGAGATCCCATAATCGCGGCGTAATAACGACAGTTTTTTTGCTTGATTATCACATCCCCAATCAAAAAGTTCCAATGAATAAACTTCATCTTTAACTACATTAAAATCCCATAAAAACATAGTGCAATTAGAAACTGGTTTATTATCGCTCGACCGATTATATAGTTCTACTTCATAGGTTACCTTATATTGTTTATCTTGAACAGAAATTTTTCCTTTATAGATGCCCGAAACCAAATCCGATTTCACTGCAGGTTCTGAGTTTTCTTCTTGCTTAGCTTCTTTTAAAACTACATTGTTCGTTTGCGGTTCTTCTACTAACTCTTGTTTATAACAGCTATTAACTCCTACGGCTAATAAAGCAGCTAATCCTAATCCAGATAATTTATCCATTTTTATGCCCCCTTAAATAACTTTTTTAGTTAAATTTTAGGTAATTAACCTTTTATAAAATCTTATATCCTAAAGCACACATTTATAAAAACTAACTTCCTCCTTTAATCATAAAAAGAAAGGTTGATAGCTGGAGATGAAAAAAGAAACCAAACTACTGTTAGTTTTGTTTATATTAATAGCTGTAATTAGAATCAGTTTAGCTTTTTCTGTACCTAACTTCACTTACGAATCTTATTTCCACCTTAGGCAAGTCGAACAGATCACTCAAACCGGCCTGCCCGTATATACAGACAGTTTATCTTATGGAGGAAGGGAACATTTATTTTTACCTTTTTTCCACTACTTCATGGCTTTTTTTAATTTATTCCTGCCTTTAACCGTAGCAGCTAAAATCATTCCTAATCTGTTGATTGCTTCTATTGTAATCATAGTTTATTTAATCGCTAAAAAAATAACCAACTATGAAACTGCCTCGTTACTTTCCGCTTTAATTGCGGGCTTTCTGCCTATCTTATTTTTTACCAATTCTTTTACCGTAGAATCTTTATTCCTGCCCGTAACGTTTATTTCCATCTATGCTTTCATTAACCTTAAAGAAACCCCTTTAACACCTTTCAAAACTATACGAGAAAGTATTATCAAAAGAAAATTCCTTTTTATCTATATCGGATCATTTGTAATATTAACTTTAACCAGCCCTTTAACTTTCCTGCTGTTGATTGGTTTTGGGATTTATATGCTGTTATCTTTGTTAGAGAGCAAGAAAATAAACAAAGCAGAACTGGAAATTATTACTTTTTCAACCTTTTTTTTCTTATGGGTACAATTACTGTTTTTCAAAAACTCCCTGCTTCAGGAAGGGCTCGCCTTTATCTGGCAAAATGTTCCTACTCGAACCATTAGCAGTTATTTCCCCCACATCTCTATCTTGCAGGCTTTGGTTTTAGTCAGCATTATCCCTTTTGTAGCAGGGATATTTGTTGCTTACCATTCTTTATTTGAACTTAAAAACCAAAAGGCATTTTTACTGATCAGCTTTGTAATCTCTACTACCCTTCTGGCTTGGTTTAGGTTAATCCGCTTCAAGCAGTCACTAGCTTTTTTTGGGATTGTCTTAGCGATTTTATTTGCTTCGTTTTATTTAGAAACAGATAATTATTTTAAAAAAACAAAACTCTTCCGCTGGAGAAAATACCTGCTTCCCGTAACGATTATTTTATTGTTAGTTTCGATGGTTATTCCAGCAGTAGATGTTTCTTTTCAACAAGATACGCCCACTAAAGAAGAGGTTGCTGCATTTAGATGGATTGGTGAGAATGCGCTTCCAAATTCAGCGGTTTTTGCTCGGTTAGAAGAAGGGCATTTGATCACTTATTACAGCAATAGAAAAAATATGATGGATGACCAGTTTGGACAGATAAACGATGTAAATAAACGCTTTAACGACCTTAATTCTTTGTTTACAACCCGTTTTCAAACTCAAGCCTTAAGTTTAGCTGAAGAATATGATTTACAATATTTTGTGCTAACGCCTTCTGCAAAAGAACAATATAATCTCAGTAAAAAGTTTAATTATGCTGTCAGAAAATGTTTTGAACCAGTTTATGCCAATGAAACACAAATATTTTTGTTAAAATGCGAAGTAAAAGAATTGGAATAAAATCTAAAAAATGAAACCAAAAAATAAATTTGCTAATAAACCCGGTATTTCCTCTAGCTTCAAAAATAGATATCTGTTACATTTAATTATTAATACAAAAAAATATCTTTTATTTCTGTTAATTTTAATTGCGTTCTTGGTAACTGCGGTCAACTTTATTGCAAATAAACCTTTACTTAAAGGAGGAGAAAGCTATTATTATTTATACGCTGCTGAACACGGATTTTATAATAGTTTAACTGCGTTGGTTTCTTTATTCTCAGAACGAATCTTATTTCTTATACCTCCGCTTTTGTCAATTTTTTCTCTGCTGATATTATTTAAACTGACTGAAAAACTTAAACTAAAAAAAGAGTTTGTTTTTTTCTTTGTCTTATTTTTTATTCTTACTCCTACTTTCTTGTTTAGTTTTACTGCTTTTTCAGCCTATTCCTTGTTTTTTCTGTTGGTAATGGTGGGTTTCTGGTTATTATTCCACCATCAAGAAAAAATAAGGATCTTTTCGTTAATTCCATTTACAATAGCAACCTTTGTAGATAGTTTTAGTACTTTCTTACTTTTATCCCTGCAATTAATCTACCTATTAACCAAAAGAAGCAAAAAACCGCAGACAAAAGATAATTTTTTATCACTCTCCGCCGGCCTTACTTTCTTTTTATTAATTTTTAATAAATTCGTATTTGATATTCCTATACTAATCGGACCTTTCCATCCACAGAAAATCTTTCCCGACCTGATTTCTGATCTTGGCGGCCTTAGCGGAATCAGTATATTTATGCTTATTTTAGCAGTAATTGGTTTGGCCGTTACCTGGAAGAAAAAAGAATTTTATACTGCTTATTTACTATTGCCAGTAATTATTGTAGCGTATCTGTTTAACACCCAAACAATTTTTTATCTTTCGATTTTAGTGGTCTTTTTTGCAACAGTTGGTTTTTTAAAATTATTTGAACGGCGCTGGTCTTTAGTATTATTGAAAAAGTTAACTTTTTTTCTGCTCTTATTAGGGATAGTGTTTTCAACTTTAACTTATGTAGAAAGAATGTCTGAATACCTCCCTTTGGATGCTGATCAAGAAGCTTTAACTTGGATTAAAGAGAATACGCCTAAAGACGCAAAAGTACTTTCTTATCCGGAAAATGCCTATTTTATAAAATATTTTTCTGATCGGGCACCGTTCAGTCAGTTTTACAGTAACAATGATGGGGGCAGTGGTGGCACTAATCTGGATCTTAATCGAAAGATATTTTCTTCGGTTTATATCCAAGAACTTTTTCCTCTGCTGGAAGAAAATGGCATCTCCATCATATATATTAACCAAGATATGAAAGATACGCTTCCGAAAGAACAGGGATTCTTATTCTTACTTAAAAACGAAAAGTTTAAATTAATCCACTCTTACCACGGGTCTGAGGTTTGGGCTTTTAAAAAAGAATAAGAATGATTGTTACTGTTTTAGATGCTGTACTGTTTTGTACTTATTTCTTATTGTTATTTTTATCTATTTTTTGGCTGCTGGTTTTATTTTCTTCTCAAGAAAAAAATGAGAAAAAAAAGTTACGCAATTTTCCTTTTTTTACGACTATTGTTCCAGCTTATAATGAAGAAAAATCGGTTAAAGAAACGCTGCTATCTTTGATTAATTTAGATTACCCAAATGAAAAGAAGGAAATTATTGTAGTGAATGACGGATCAACCGACAGAACTAAAGAGATTGTTGAACAATTTATCCAAGATCATCCGACCAATAAAATAACTTTAGTTAATCAAAAAAACCAAGGCAAGGGAAAAGCGATGAATACCGGTTTAGCCTTGGCACGGGGAGAATTTTTTGCGTGCTTAGATGCTGATTCTTTTATTGCCACTAATGCTCTGCAGGAAATGCTTCCGCTCTTTCAAGAAGATGTTAATATTGCTGCCGTCTGTCCTATGCTTAAAGTAAAAAATCCTAAAAATGTACTGCAAAAAGTACAATGGTGCGAATATATTATTAACATGTTTTATAAATTTTTAAATTCGAGATTGGATTGCATCCATGTTACTCCCGGGCCTTTCAGTATCTATAAGACCGCAGTAATAAAAGAATTAGGCGGATTTAATGAACACACTATTACTGAAGATTTAGAAATTGCTATCCGTTTGCAAAAATATCAGTATAAAATTGTTCAAACCTTTGATGCAATTGTAGAAACGGTTGCTCCACTGACTTGGAAAAAATTATTCAAGCAAAGAGTCCGCTGGTATAAAGGCAGTGTTGACAACACTTTAGCTTATAAAAACTTAATATTTAATAAAAAATATGGAGATTTTGGATTCATTAGGATGCCCACCATTATTTCTTCAGGAATTATTGCGATCATCCTAAGCGCTACGCTGTTTCAATCTTTAATTTCCAAGTTGTATTTTCAATTTAATTATTTAAAAAGTGTCAATTTTGATTTTATTACTTTAATCAGAAATTATTCCTTTGATTTTAATCTGCTTAATTTACCCATCTTCAAGTTATTTGTAGCTTGTACTTTGCTTGGGATAAGCCTCTTTGTGATGATTTATTCTTATAGACTAGTTAAAGAAAAAATAACTAATTACGGGCGAACTTGGTTATCCCTGGTAACTTACTTATTCATTTACGGATTTTTTATTACTTTGGTCTGGTTTTACATTGCTTTCATGGTGGTCACCAAAAAAAAGAACTTCTGGTCTTGATTACAATTAAATATATAAATAACTGCACTTCCAAACTTCTTCATGGGCATAGAAAGAAAAACCAGTTTAAAGAAATACCTTCTCGCATTTATCTTAACGTTGGTGGTTTTTTCAGGAGGGATTGCCGTGGGAATTCTTCTGGAGAATGCTCAATTAAGTTCTTCTCAGCAAATAATCCTTAAGGAAAAAGTTAATCTGCGCAGTTTACAATTACAACAAAATTATATTGGTTCGGGAACGGCCGATTGCACTACTTTACATTCAATTTTAGAAAATAATATTGATGAATTAGGCAAAAAAATGACCTTAGTTATTGATTACGAAAAAAAAGCCATTTTTAACCAAGAAGAATTTAATTTACAGTTACAGGATTATTTTCTTACAGAAATACAGTTTTATTTAATTTCGCAAGAAATTGACAAGAAATGTAAGCAAGATAGTGTGAAAGTTCTATATTTCTATGATGAAAATAAAGACGATACTCAAGGAGATATCTTAAAATATCTCAAAAAGAAATTCGATGCTAAAATCTTGATCTTTTCCTTAGATTCTGGATTTACGCAGGAGCCCATGATCAATACTCTGCTTACGTCTTACAATATAACTACCTATCCTTCTATGGTGGTCGGTGAGAAAGTCTTCCAAGGACGCCAAGATGCCAGAGAGTTGATGGGCATTCTATGTGATGAATTTATCAAAATCGGCACTGAAGTCCCGCAAGAATGTAAGATTGTTGGTTGATTGAAGGTATCCATAATTATTTCTAAAAACCGCTTTTTATTCGCTTCTAAATAAAAGAAGGAATGTTTAAAAATAAAGAGCCTTTTTGTTTTTTTATGTTAAATAACCGAAAATTATACCTTGAATATTACGATGAAAAGCGTTTGACCCAATTCCCTTTTAATCAGAGCGTTGAGAAACCACACTTTAATTTGTATGCGGGAGATAGTGTTGATGAAGATGGTGAAGCTTATGGCATAATTGCAAAGCCAAATAACGTTCTCGGTTTAGCATTAAAAATATTAGATTATCTAAGAAAACCAGAATCATCAAATCATACTTATCATTTCTCATTAGATGACGCTGCTAGTCAACAACTAGGTGCGGGGGGAAGATTAGTTCTTGAAGGAATTCTTGCTCTGCACAATAATATTATAGCGCCAAGAAAATGAAGGCAGTAGCTTGTTTATTTTCACACAACCACAAACCCTTTTGCTTCTAGAATCTTTCTAACCGAATTATCAATCTGTTCTTTATCTATCTCGCCCATTTCGACTGCTTCTGCAACCACTTTAATCATACGATAAATCTCGTTGGGATCGGTATCAAAATTAAGGACAATATCATTCCCCGCTTTGAAGACGGCTATATACATTTCGTCTAAAGTAGAATAAAAATTCTGCAGGCCAAGCATATGGATTTCATCTGAAATAACTAAACCGGAATATTTCTGTTTAATTTCATCAATCACTTTTTTAGAGACTACGGCCGGCACTCCTTCTGAATCGATTGCTCCAGAGGTAATAAGATGACTAACCATTATTGCTTTTACATCTCCCCTTTCGATGAGATATCTGTAGGGATAAACATCTTCTTCACTAATGTCGGCAAGCACAATGTATTTATGCGGATCTTTTACTACCAAAGTTTTTCCGGGATAATGCTTAGCGGTAGCAATTATGCCTTGGTTCTGCAGGCCCAGAGTATACGCTTGAGCTAATTCGGCAATTTGTTTTTCATCGCCTGGAAAAGCGCGGCATTTCCAAATGCTATCCTGTAGGTCCACGACCGGAGCAAAATTAAGATTAAATCCAAATTTTCTTAAGTATTCACCTTCTCTAAAACCAGCTTCAAAAGCTTCTCCCAAAGTATTTATTTCTGAAGCTGCAGGGAATTCTTTTAAATTAGCAAACGGATTGACGCAACCTTCTAAATCAGTAGTCACAAAGAAATGAATGGGCATATCATACTGGAAATCAACAATAGTATTATTAAAAACATTTTCGGTCTGTAAGGCAAATAAATATATCCCGCCCACCTGCATACTTCTCCAGGAATAATAATTATATCTGATTCCGGTAACGATAACCATCTGGGCTATTTTTTGTTCTAAAGTCAGCGAATCAAGAACAATTACTCCCCCTTTAGTTGAGAAAAAAGGTTGTCCGGGAATGAGCCAGCCTTTTGCTTTAGCTGTAGTGGTGATTCCCAATAGTAAAACTATTACTAATAACACCCAAAATATCTTTTTATTGATATTTACTAGGCGATTCTCTTTTTTTCCGCTCTTTTTTTTACCCATCTTACTCTTTTTATTTATCTTGCTGAATTGCTCGTCTTACCAAACAAACTATCAATCAGACAATTAATTTTACTAAACGCTTTATCAAATATTTTACCCCTATTTTACCAAATACTTAACTGCCTGCAATAATTATAGGCTTTATTATTCATCCAATATTTCAAATTAACGCCGCTTTGGCAAACCCAATCAAATTCTTGGAAAGTTTCTTTATGACAGCCCAATTGTTTTCTGGCTTCTAAGCAGCAGCGATCCAAATCATTCCAAAGGGTAAATTCTTCTTTCCAATTAACTGCACAAACTGGGCTTTCTTTATCAAAGAAGTATTGAGCTTGTCCTAAAGTAGGCAAATTAATACCAATTAAGATTAAGACTAACAGTAAAGCAACTATCCCTAAAGAAAAGTTAAGGCTTACCCACATTTTCAATGAACCCATAATGAGATAATAAACAGAGAAGCTATATAAAATTTTGGTTGGAAATATTAAAAGCATTTAAACAAATTGGTTAAAACTTAGAAAAATTTAATAAAAAAATAAGAAAAAATTATCACTTAAAGTATTCTTTTAATTCTTCAACCTTGTCCGTTCTTTCCCACGGAAACTGCTCCCTACCAAAATGTCCTCCGGCAGCAGTCTCAAAGTAGGACCAACCAACCGGATTCTTCAGCCCAAAATGTTTGATTATATCTGCTGGCTTTACTGGAAAGATTTCATAGATAGCTTTAGTTATCTCTTCGGTCAATTCAGGACGGTATTCGTTTAAGTTTAAATTGCAATTTATTGAAGTTGGCTCTGCACGACCAATACAGTAAGCAAGTTGGACTTCACATTCATATGCTAACCCGGCTGCTACAATATTCTTGGCAATGTATCTTGCTGCGTAGGCAGCAGAACGGTCAACTTTTGAGGGATCTTTTCCGCTGAATGCTCCCCCGCCATGGCGGCCCCATCCACCATAAGTGTCTACAATAATTTTTCTTCCGGTTAGACCTGCATCCGCTACTGGGCCCCCAACAACAAACCTACCTGTCGCATTGATGAAGAACTTTGTATTTGGCGTTATTAGATTTCCACACACCGGCTTTATAACAAATTCTTCAAGATCTGCTCTTAATTGCGCTGTTGATACTTCTTCACTATGATGTGCAGCAAGGACAACGTTCTCGAGACCAACAACATTGTTGCCATCATATGCAATTGCAACTTGGGACTTCCCATCTGGTTTAAGATAAGGCAATAGGCCTTCTTTACGAACTTCCGTGAGTTTTCTGGTGAGTTTTTGTGCAAGTAGAATCGGTAAGGGCATTAGTTCAGGTGTATCATTAATCGCTAAACCAAACATAAGTCCTTGATCCCCTGCGCCTTGTTCTTCATGATTGAAATCACCTTGACCAGCGGTTACTCCCTGTGAAATATCCGGGCTCTGTTTGCTCAACATATTTATTACTGCGCAAGTTTCATAATCAAATCCGGTACTCTTGTCGTATCCGATGGTTTTCAATGCAGTCCTGACAACTTCTTGGTAATCAACATTCGCTCTCGAAGTTATCTCACCAGCCAATACGACTGCGCCAGTTTTGACCAGCGTCTCGCAGGCAACCCTGCTCTCCGGATCTAACTTCAGATGCGCATCTAATATCGCATCAGATATTTTGTCTGCAGTCTTATCCGGATGACCTTCTGTTACTGACTCCGAACTGAATACGGTTTTCATTTTATTCCCTCCTTTTGTTTTTATGCTTTAACTTTCTTCCTAACTTTAATAAAATCCCCTAAAGTTAAAACGTCGCTCTTAGTTGGTTTTTCTTCTTTGGTTAAGATGTCACTATCAGTTTCAATTAATTTAATACCTAAAATTTTTTCCAGCCGGTTGGCAACATTCAGATCTGGTTTAATCAATCCCGATTCCCATTTAGTAACCATACTTTCGCGTTCATTGATCAATTTAGCAAAATCTTCCTGAGTTAAACCTTGGCGTTCCCGAAAAGATTTGAGTATAAAAGAATAATCTTGCACCACTTTAAATTCTAGTTCCGGTCGGTTAACCGGCTTTTGGCTAAATGGAAAATTGACCGATTTATTTCTTTCGAATACCGCCCCGGTTTTCTTGACTTGGCCGAATTTAGCACAATTCAAGCAAACGTTTAATCTGCCTTGTTCTATCTCTGCTTCTACCAAATCGGCTTCTCTGCCGCACATCTCACAAGAACCCATTGTTTAAATATAAAAATAACTAATATTAAAAGGTTATGCACAAACCTTTCTGGTAAAATTTTGGCAGCTTATGATTATACTGAAAAAGGCATTATTCTAATTACCTAATTATGCTTATTGATACTCCTATTACAACAAACTTTATAAACAACTTATTTTTTAAGCTGTAAAGGTGGTTTAAGATTAAAGAAAGGTTTATCGATTCTCAAAAAGAAGAAAAATTAAAGGAAGGAACTGCTTTTAATTTAGAAACTAAAAGTAAAGAGAGCTCAAAAGAACAAGAACCATCGTACGATTTATCAGAAATTGCACAAAAAACAAAAAAATGGTTTAAATCGATTCAAGAAAGAAAATATTTTAAAAATGAAGATGGCTTAAGTGAATCTGAAACAAAAAAAGGAGAAAGTTTCCAGTTTGATTTTAATCAAATAAAAAAGTTTACAAAAAAGAATTCTAAATGGCTTATTCCTTTATTATTTATCTTAATCGCGATTTCCGTTTCTACTTATCTAAGAATGACGCCAGCTTATTTACCAGTTACTGATGACTGGGCAGAATCATCCGTTGCTGGTTATTATAAAAATTTAATTGTAAACCAAATAGTTCAGCAATATCCTAATTTACCGCAACAAAACCGCGATGCTTTGGTGGAAAGGGAATACCAAAACTTTTTAGAACAAAATAAACAGCAAATTGAACAGGATATTGTTCTGTTATCTCAGCAATATAAAGCCGCATTCCAAGATGAAAACAAGGATATTTACCCGCTAGATATTGATTCTTATTTATGGTATAGTGAAGCAAGGAATGTTGTTAATTATGGGCACTTAGGAGACAAACTTATTGATGGAGAATCTTATTTTACATTAAGGGATGGACGATTAGACAAGAAATCAAGTATGCAATTACACCCTTATTTTACCGCTTATGTGTACAAGGTCTTGCATTTTTTCAATAAAGACCTTTCTTTACTAAGAGTTTTGGCCCTAATGCCGACGATAATTATTGGTTTATCAGTAATCCCTATCTTCTTCATTGGAAGAATTTTTGCGGGGAATGTTGGCGGTTTTTTTGCTGCAATGTTTTTAGTAGTTAGTGGACCAGTGTTAAGTAGAACAATCTCCGCCGATACGGATATTTATCACTTGTTTTTCCCCCTTTTTATTTCCTGGTTCATTTTAGAGGCATACACCACAGATAGAACTTATTTGCGTTTAATTTTTGCTGGAATATCCGGGTTTTTTGTAGGATTATATGCAATAACTTGGGCACCGGGTTGGTCTTCTATTTTCTTAATTATTTTAGGAGCAATGGTTCTCTCTATAACCAGTAAAATCCTTATCGAATATTTAAAAAATAAACAACCAATAACAGCTCAGAAAAATTATATATACAAAAAAATTATGGTTTTTATTGCTTTCTTCTTCAGCACCGGTATTTTTGTTTCTTTGCTGCATAATTTTGAATTGTTTAAAATAAATCTTACCCGCCCAATTCGATTTATAGCTATTAAAGAAGTTGGAATAACTACAATTTGGCCGAATGTAATGACCACTGTAGCTGAATTTAATACCACTTCGTTTAGTAACATAATTAATCAAATGGGAGGTAAACCGTTGTTTACTTTGGCAATTATTGGTTTATTTATATTATTAATAAAAAAGAAAAAAGAGGAGTCTCGTGAATATTTTTATTTTATTTTTATGGTTGTCTGGCTTTTAAGTTCTGCTTATGCGTTCACTAAAGGAATGAGGTTTGTGGTCTTAGCTGGTGCTCCTTTTGCATTAGGGTTGGGGTCGTTCTCGGGCTTTGTTTATGAAAAAAGTAGTTCGTGGATCAATAAAGAGATTAGATTACCAAAATATATTAGCAAAACTTTAATTTTTGCTCTTATTGCTTTACTATTAATTAGCCCTTTTTCTGCTGCTACAAACATTGCAAAACAGCAAGTTCCGCTCCTGAATGATGGTTGGTATAACACTTTAACTGAAATCAAAAATGACTCTAACGATTCCATTATAACTAGCTGGTGGGATTATGGACATTTCTTCGTAGCTATTGCTGAACGTAGAGTAACTTTTGATGGGGGAGATCAAGGAGAACGAATTCATTGGGTTGGTAAGATTTTAAGAACGGACAATGAAGCAGAAGCAGTCGGTATTTTAAGAATGCTTAATTGTGCACAAGAAACTGCTCCACATAAATTAGATGAATTTACTAAAGATAGCTTAAAATCAATTGAAATGTTATATAAAATTTTCCCGATTTCAGATCGTAACCTAGCAAAAAGCAAATACGTACAGTTGGGCCTTACTAAAGAACAAGCTGAAATAATGTTAGATTATACTCACTGCACAAATTTGCTTCCAAATTATTTTATTACTTCTGAAGATATGGTCAGCAAATCTGGGGTTTGGGGGCACTTCGGCAGCTGGAATTTTGAAAAAGCAACGATGTACCAAACTGTTAAAAAAATTAATAGCAAACCCGATGCAATTGAATATCTTATCAAAAATTTTAATCTCTCTGAAGAACAAGCAGATTTAATTTATTCTGAAATCCAAAGCACTCCCGGAGACCAATGGATTTCTCCCTGGCCCGGTTATCTTTCAGGAATGAGTAGCTGCGATAGGATAGCTGAAGATAAATTGAGCTGTGTTGGCTCATTGCGAGGTTCAGGAGATTTTGCCTTCCAAATTGATTTAAAAAATTATGAGGTGGCTATTGAGAATAATAAAGGAATCGTTCCAAATTCAATTGTATATGCTACTAAAGAAAAAATTGAAGAAAAAACATTTATTGGTCAGAAAGCTGGATTTTCAATAATATTAATCCCGGATGGAAACGAATATAAATTTTTATTAGCTGATCCTTTACAAGCAGCTAGCACTTTTACCAAGTTATTCTTTTTGGAAGGGCATGGGATGAAATGTTTTAGCAAGTTTTATGATACACGAGAGCCTACCGGAGGAAGAATAATTACTTGGAAAGTAGATTATAATTGCCAACAGGAAAATAAGGTATTTTTTTCTTCTTGATGATTTCTTAACTATTTCTGATATCGTTCAGATATCTCTTTAAAATCGCTTCTTCCACAATTTTTATAAAGCAAATTTTTAATCTTTTTTAAATGGACTTTTTTGTGATTATCCCTGCACATAACGAAGAGGAAAGGGTTGCTGAAGTGATAAAAAAAGTAGAAAAATATACTTCTAACCTAGTCGTCGTTGATGATGGCTCTACAGATGATACTGCAAAAGTTGCTACCGAAACAGGAGCGGTTGTATTAAAACATCTAGTTAACTTAGGCAAGGGTGCAGCTCTAAAAACAGGGTGCGACTTTGCTCTCCAGCACGGCGCAGAAAAATTAATTGTCATAGATGCAGACGGTCAGCACGAACCGGAAGAAATACCTAATTTTTTAGCGGCTTTAAAAGACAAAGATATGGTTTATAGCTATAGACAAGCAGCAGAATCCATGCCCGTAGTGCTTAAATTTGGAAACTGGTTTATCAATAAAGCCTTAAACTGTTTATGTAACACCCAGCTTAAAGATAGTCAATGTGGTTATAGAGCATTTACCGCTGAGGCTTACCGAAAAATAAGGTGGGCAGCCAGAGATTATTATATGGAAACAGAAATGATTATAAAAGCCAGTAAACATAATTTAAAATATTCGCAAATTCCCATCAAAACTATTTATGGAGATAAATATAAAGGAACGACAGTTATTGACGGGGTAAAGATAGTGTTTAAAATGATTGGGGGAAACGTATTAAGATGAGCACAACCTTCTGGATACAGTTTTTGGGAGTGATTTTTGGATCAGCTATGCTTTATTTTACTTTTGTTAAATTTAAGAGAAAAGAACTGAGTAATCTTGAATTAATTGCCTGGTTCGCCGGATGGATTCTGTTAATTTTAGTTGCAATCGTTCCCCCCATCCTTGACTTTATTATTGCCCCCCTGCATTTCTACCGGAGATTGGATTTTTTTGTAGTTTTGGGGTTCTTTGTGCTATTAGGGTTGGGGTTTTATAATTATGGTAATGCCAAAAAAGTAGAACAAAAGATGGAGTTATTAGTAAGAAAAATAGCTTTCAAAACCGAACCAGGGGGGGCTGAACTAAAAAAAGATAAAAAAGAATAGGGAAACTAAATATCTTAACACCCTAAACGGGAAGGCATCATAAAATATGGACACAATTAAATTATCGCGCGCTCTGGATCAGATTGGGGGGGATTTTCTTTGTAATGTTCTAAGCTTATTTAAATTAATAAAACAAAGAAAAGAAGAACAAATAAACGGGGCCCAAAGCACAGCTATTCAAAAGATAATTAAAAATTCTCAAAAAATTTTGGTAATAAATTTATGGGGTTTGGGTGATGCTGTACTTACCCTTCCTTTAATTGAAGAAATCAACCATAGGTTTCCCAAAGCGCAAGTAGATGTATTGGCAACAAAAAGAGTTGAAAAAATCTATTGCGATCAAAAAAATATTGATGATGTTTTATTATTAGAAAATAAAAAAAACATCTTCAAATTTAATCATTATGATTTAGTTTTTGATACTGAACATTACCTAAATACTTCGGCATTAGCTGCATTTTATCTTGGGAAGAAAACAATAGGTTATGACCATGGACAAAGAGCTAAATTGTATAATTACCCTGTAGATTATAATGATAAACAACATATTGTGCATACTTATTTAGATTTATTGCGCAAATTATTCCCAAAAATAAACAATCCAAAAGAATTGGTTAAACTAAGTTACTGTAAAGAAGACCAGGAAGAAGTTATTGAACTGCTAAGAACAAATAATATTGGAGAAAAAGATTTTGTGGTGGGTATTTGTGTCAGCAGCGCTGAATCAGCCCATTCCAGAATGTGGGCAAAAGAAAGATTTGCTAAATTGGCTGATAGTTTGATAGAAAAACATAAAGCCAAAATAATTTTCGTAAGCGGCCCTAATGAATTTGAAACCAATGAATCAGTTAAACGTTTAATGAAAAATCCTTCGCTAAATGCTGCTAAATTTATGAATGTAAAAAGAACCATTGCAATTATTGATCGATGTCGCTTATTTATTTCTAATGATACCGGCCCCATGCATGTTGCTGCTGCTCAAGGAGTGCCGACCATTGGGTTATTTTGTCCTAATACACCAATAAGATATGCCCCTTATGGTTCAAAGAATATTTCTATTTACAAACCCGTCTTGCCAAAGCCATGTATAAATGTACATAAAGGAACCATCCCCGACTGTTCAAATCATAATCATATGGCTAACATTCAGGTGGAAGATGTATTGGATGCAGCTGAAAGGATAATTAATAATCTCTAGAACAGAACTTAATTCCATAAAGCTATTTTAAAAGGAAATCAAATTTATAGTTGGTTTAGGTGGCTATCATAGATTATAGGCCTTATTTTAAAGAAAGAGGTTATCCTTATGCAAGATTCAATTAAACGGGATTTTCAACATTCCATTCAAATAAAAGAGAAAGTAATCAATGAATTGTTACCAGAAATTGAACATTCAACTAAATTGATGATTAGTGCGTTTAAATCTGGAAAAAAGTTATTAGTCTGTGGCAATGGCGGCTCAGCAGCCGATGCTCAGCATTTTGTGGCAGAATTAATTATCAGATATGAAAAAGATCGTAAAGCTCTCCCAGCCATTGCGTTAACTACCAATTCTTCTAATTTAACTGCTGGTGCAAATGATTTAGGTTACGCTGAAGTATTTGCCAGAAAAGTTGAAGCTTTGGGCAGTGAAGGGGATGTATTAGTAGGAATCACGACTTCCGGCAATTCTGAAAATATTATCAAAGCGTTAAAGATTGCTAAGCAAAAAGGAATGAAAACTATTTGTCTTAACGGAAAAACCGGTGGAAAAGTAAATGATCTGATAAAAACAAACGACTTAGTGGTTGATTCAAATATTGTTATTCCGGCTGATAATACCGCCAGAATTCAAGAAAGCCATATTACTATCATCCATTCTTGGTGTAAATTGATTGAGGATGCTTTTATTGAAAATGAACCCAACTAATTTTCAAGAAATTATTGATAAATTTAACCACCAGCATATTGTGGTATTGGGAGATGTAATGCTGGATGAATACATTTTTGGCGATGTTCATCGCATTAGTCCTGAAGCGCCCGTTCCTGTCCTGCACGTTAGAAAAAGAGAATACCGGTTGGGAGGAGCAGCTAATGCCGCCCACAACCTTATTAGTTTGGGAGGGAAATGCACCTTAATCGGACAAGTTGGAAAAGATGAAGTTAAAGAAGAGCTGGTCAAAGAGTTAAATAATAAAAAAATTAATCATTATCTTATTGAAAAAGAAAATTACCAGACTATTAAAAAAACCAGAATTATTGCCCAAAATCAACAGGTGGTACGTATTGATCAGGAAGAAATTATATCTTTGACTACTGAAGAAATTGAAAAAATAATTAATTTAATTAAAGAGATAAATCCCTGCTTAATCTTAATCTCTGATTACAATAAAGGTTTTGTTGTTCCTTTATTAGTTGAAAAATTAAAACAGTTTCCTTGCAAAATCGTGGCCGATCCAAAAATTAAAAATGGACAGATGTTTAAAGGCATTTATGCTATAACTCCTAATCTCAAAGAAGCTCAGGAAATCAGTGGAAAAAGTGAGATTGAAGAAATTGGCCAACACATTATAGAAAACTTGAACACTAATTTGATTTTAACCAGAAGCAGAGAAGGAGTATCTTGTTTTGACAGGGAAACCAAAGAACATTTCTATCTACCGGCAGAATGCGGTGAAGTAGTAGATGTTTCTGGCGCAGGAGATACTTTTGCCAGTTCTTTTGCTTTAGCTATTGCCAGCGGAGCAAATTTACAAGAAGGGGTAGTCTTGGCCAATAAAGCTGCAGGGATTGTAGTCGGGAAAATGGGAACGGCCACAGTAAGCAAAGAAGAATTAGAAAGAAAAATAGCGCCCAATAATTTTTAGTATATTCTTTCAACGGCACAATTCGAAAAGTGAGTGATATATAAATAAGTAGACAATCCTCTTAATG
>ERZ1292625.2121-Hain-H41-01um-R1-2121-length-19612-cov-5_pt1 | contig 19612 bp, 33 predicted proteins | sample MGYA00564400_ERZ1292625 | MGnify/ENA primary metagenome ERZ1292625 (study PRJEB36523, sample SAMEA6512639) | groundwater metagenome | collected 2019-01-08 | study: AquaDiva: Metagenomics assemblies of 32 groundwater samples
GGCGGCACGATCCACGCCTGCCTGACCACCGGAAATCACCTTGAGGAGGCCGCCCCAATCCCTCGTCACTTGGGCAGGTCCTGCAAGCGCGCTCCCAACCCGCGGCCCAGCGCCTCCGCCATGGCCTTCAGAGCTGCCGCGCGCGGGTCCTTGCGCTTCCTGCTGCGCACCGGGACCAGCGTGGGTGGCGGTTGGTAGTCCGCCCCGGTTGTTGCCATCAGCGCTTGCCTCCGTGGCTTTGACGTCTATCACCCATGCTCCCGGCATGTCATTGCAGGTCCACCAGGTCCGCCGGCACCCAGATGCGGCCATAAGGCGTGAAGCACTTCTGGAACCGCGCCACCCGCTCCCCGTAGTAGAGGATGACACTGGAGAAAGTTGCCTTGCCATTCTTCTTCCCAGTTGCGTTCCGGTCCCGGAAGCTCATCCGGCCGCGCCACTGGCACTGCGCCACCGCCGGACCTGTCAGGGTCTCCCACCATTCCGTGTCGGAATTGAGCGGTATGAGCACCACAATCTCCACCCCAGCCGCGGCTTCGTTGGCGACCTTCCGGGCCCACTTTGGCAGCGGCTTCCGTCCAAAGGGTGGGTTCACGTACACCAGGCCGGAATCCCTCCAGCTTCGGATCAACCCATCCAACCCGCCCCACTTCGGTCCAGTGAAGCTCTGCCGCGCATTGACGTTGGACAGCGGGTGCCCACACGGGTCCAGGCCAATGCCCTCCGGTCCAGCAAAGTCCCAAACCGGTTTGAGGTCTGCCAACGCAGTACACCAGTCCTGTTTTTCCGAGGACGAGTAGAACGCAGCGGACTTCTTCTTGGGCTCCCTGGCATGGGCCGCCACCAACTCCGTCCGCATTCAGCAGCCGGCGCGGTCGTTGATGGGCTCACCTTTGGTGGGAGGTAGGTCCAACAGCGGCTTGAGGGTCTTCTTCCCGCCGCTCTGGTCTTCCGTCCCAGACCCATTCTCCGAGATGGGCTTCTCGTTCAGCAGCTGCTTCTTGGGGGCAGTTTCTTCCATGGCCGGCTCTCCTGGCTGACCATTCTACCCTCCAACCGGTCTTCAGGCGCCACCTCCTCAAACACCGGACGGGCGGTGGGGTTGGCCCTCTTCCAACCAACCCCACCCCCGTCACAAAGCTCAGTCGTTCAGGGCCGCCCATCCGCGGGCCACCATCTTTCCCGCGGCGTTCTCCACCACCGCGGCATCCGCCATGCTCAGCTTCTGGGAGGCGCGGGTCATCGCGTTCACCAGGCCGGCCAGCGTGTCCCCCGCGCTCTTGGCGCCATCCGCATCCCAGGCGCCCACGCAGTCTTCCAGGGTCGCCGTGGGCAGCTCAAACACCTTGCCCACCATCTGCAGCACCTCCCCGCGGGTCGGGGCAAAGGCCGGCAACTCGTTCTGGTACGCGTCCGCAAACGCCTTGATGAAGGGCTCCACCGTGGCAATGGCCTTCACAATGGCCTCTCCCACGCGCCGGCGGGCCTCACCCACGTGGCGGATACTGATTTCCGTCTCCGCCCCCTCACTCCACGCCGTGGTGAAGTTGTAGCAGAGGGCGCGGAGGATGCTCCCGCTGACAACCACCGCACCCGCCTTGGTCTCGCTGTTCCGGGCGCGCACCCCAATCAACACCGCGTCCCCCACCCGGATTTCCCGCTTCATCGCGGGCCACAGGATCTCAAAGAAGGTGTCATCGCTGCCTCGGGTCACACGCAGCTTCGCACCGGCAGGGATGCTTGCCTGAATCATGGCAGTTAGAAGGTCCACGTCGTCCACCGCTGAATACTGCGGGCTCACCACCGCGCGGATGATGCGGCGCGGCGTGGGGATGACCTCCACCCCCGCCACCACCTGTGGCACCACGCCCGCTAGGTGCGTGCGGAGGATGACCTCCTTGGTCTCCGGTCTCACCGCCGTCTCTGCAAAATGGTTGAACGCCTGCGCGCGGATGCTCGGTGGCAGGGCCAGCAGCGTGGCTGCAAAGCCACCCCGGACGCTCCCCGGCTTAGCGAAGGCCGCGATGTGGCCAAATCCGTTGTGGGTGTAGCCCAGCGCCTTCTCTGCAGGCTGGCCCTCCCCAAACAGCCCGCCGCGTCCGCCATCCATCCGCACCCGCTGCAACGGCACCGCCACATCCCGCGGCCGCTCCATCCCCACGCGGTGCTTCAAGGCCAGCATGCCGTCCTCCAGGTCCGGCAGCGCGTCCACTTCCACAGCCAGTGCGCGCTTGTTCTCCTCCCCGACAGGCAGCAGGGACTCCCCCTCCGGGACGCGGGTGTTGGGCAGGCGGATTCCCGCGGCGTTGGCCAGCGCCTTGAGCGCGCGGTTCCGGGACTCAAAGTCCACCTGTCCCATGTAGGGCAGGTTGCTGCTCTGGCTGTTAGAGTCGCTTGGGTTGATGGTCTGTATTGTGTTCATAGGTGTCAGCTCCGTCCGGTGGCTGGGTCAATTCCCAGCGTTGTATCCATACTCTACCACTCATCCAGCCACAGTCAATGCTTTTTCCTTAAATAGTTTGACACTCCTAACCTTTCTTGCCAAGTGCCCGTCTCGCCTCACTAATTACCGCTGGGTGAAAGCTACCTCGGCAGATCCACTCCAGATACCCGGGGTCTAGACGAACCAGATCATTCAGGGAGACACCCTTCCACTTGTTCCCAAAGTTGACCATCACCTGCCCGTCCTTGGCCCGGACAAAGCGCCCATCCGGGTCCAGCCAGTCCACAGCCCCATCCGGAAGCGTGGCAGCCGCCAGCGCGCCCATTTCACGCGGCAACTCCGGATGACGCTCCAGCTGAGCCGCCAGCACCTCCGCCACCGCGCGCACGTCCGCCAGGGCGCCGGTAGCTCCCGCATGGCTCCGCTGCGCGTAGAAGCACACAGCGCCCGCCAAGGTGTGAGGGACCATCTTCTTGAAAAGGTCGTAGGAGTCCACCACGTGGGCGCCTTCCCAGGGAACGCCCATAGGCACCCTCTGGAATTCACACTCCAGTAGCGGCAGGTCAAATTTCCTTAGGCTGTAGCCCGCCAGATCACAGACGTTGAGTAAGGACCAGAGCACCGGTGCAGCATCCGCGAACACCGGCATGTCCGCCACGTCCTCATCACGGATCTTGTGAATCTCCATCGCTGGCGCCGGAATGGGCATCAGCGGGTTGATGCGCTGCACCCACTCGTCGGACGAGCCATTGGGATTGAAACGGAGGACGGCGACTTCCACCACCCGGTCCCGGTAGGGGTCTGTCCCGGTTGTCTCCACGTCCACGAACGCCAGGGGTCTTTGCAGCTCCGGCAACGGCATGCGGCACCTCAGCTTCCACCGTACCGGTGAAGGGCGCCCCGACCGCAGACAGCTCCGGCGGTAGGTAGCCCCGCCACAGCTCCCCGCCGGGCCCAGGGTAGAGCCTAAGATTTCGCCCCTCCTGCTCTGCCCGGACGCCCGGCACCTTGCCCTTCAGCACCCACAGCGCCAGCGCGGAGCGGGCGGATGACGCAGACCTGTAGTGGGTTTTGACGGCGACCAACGCCTCCCGCAGCGTGCAGCCGTGATGCTGGGTCACCCAGACGTGGAGGTCTCTGCTGGTCTCCAAAAATGGACTCCACCGCTTGCTGCGGTTGTTTCCCGCCTCTGCGAAGGTTTGATGCTCCGGGCGCAGCACCTTCAGGATCTTCCCCGCCCGGGCGTGGCGATCCAACCTGGCATCCAGCTCCATCCGGACATTCCCATCCCGCTGATAGACGGACAGCACCCCTACGCCCAGCCAGGCCGCCACCCGCATGGAGAGACCACCCTGCATGGCGCGAGTCCACGGAGCCGCCACGGTGACCCAGTGCGCAACACCAGCGCGGCGCCACCCCTCCGCCTGCTGCAGCACGGATAAGCCAAAGGACAGCTTGCACTCCACGATCTGAACCTTGCCGGCACGCACCGCCACAATGTCCGCGGCGCCGAAACCCGGCCGGTGCTCCACCTCTTGAAAAACCTCCCACCCATCCGCGCGCAGCCAGGCCACCACCAGGTGCGCCAACGCGGTCTCTGAGGAGAACTCGGCGACCATCACACCTCCCCACGGATGGACCGGCAGGCTTCCCCGCCCGGCTCCAGCTCCCAGCACGCCTTAGGACGCCGCTCATACACGCGGCAGCCCACCGCCTCGCCAACCACCCCCGCCAATGCAGCGCAGCGATGCCGGCCATCCACCCCCGCCACCAGCCGGGTTCCGCGCCAGGTGGGCGGGAAGGGAAGCGGCGCCCCAATCACGTAGAGCGCCACCTCCTGCACCTTCATGCGGGACACGTCCTCCGGCGTCACTTCCGCGAAGGACCCGTCAAAATCACCGATGGGCGAGCAGCACAGTCCGCAAGTCCGACAGTTGGGCGCATCCACACAGGGACCATACCGCCCACCTACCGGTCAGCTCTCAGGCGAAGAACAGCAGGTCATGGGTCGGGCGGCCCAGCGCCACCGTGACACGCACGGTGACGACTTCCACTTGGTCATCCGCCACGCTGAAGGCAAAGGCCCCGTTGGCGTCCGTCTGGATGGCCGCCGTGCTGGTCTTGCCCGCTGGAATACCGGTGTTCATCAGCTGGGTGCCTGAGGAAACCGTGATCTCCCCCTTGATCGCCGTGGGTGCGAAGGTCTCAATGACCACGGACTGCTGACCGGAGACATTCGCCCCGGTCTCGTTCTTGACCTGACCGGTGACCGCAATGGCGTTGCCCGCCTCAGCCGCTTGCGCCAGGTCCACGTAGCGCATGGCCGTCTTGGTAAGCGCCGCGTCCGCCGTCGCCTGTGCAGTCACTGCCGAGGCTTGAGCCGTCGCTGCATTGGTGACGCCCAGGTTGGCACGAACCCGGTTCTCCTGCAGAGCCGCTTCCACGGTGGTTGCCGTGATGAGCGTGCCTGCATCCTCAATCCCAACCAACGAAGCGCCTTGACCATTCGCGGTGGAAGCCAAGGTTGCGGCCACCGTCGCGGCATTCGCAGCGCTCTGCGCCGTTGCCGCGTTGGCCACCCCCAGGTTGGCCTGTACCCGGTTCTCCTGCAGCGCGGCTTCAACGTTGGTTGCCGTGATGAGAGTGCCAGCGTCATTGACGCCCACCAGCGCGGCGCCCTTGCCAACCGCCGTGGAGGCCAGGTCTGTGCTGTTGGGCATCTTCACAAAAACAAGGTTGTCCGTCCCCACCACCACAGTGTCGCTGGTCAAAATCCAATGGCTGTTGCCGTGCGCTGTGCCTTCCGACACAAACACGGACAGCCCAACACGGATCACCTGGGCACCATTGGCGTCCACCTTGCGCGCCCAGGCGCCGGAGGCCGCCACCCACAGGCCGTTCTCCTTGGCGTCCGTCTGGCCCGCCAGCAGGACCACGTCACCCGCCACCGGTGTCACACCGTCCACCACTGCCAAGCCGGTAAGGGCCCGGTTGGTGGCCTGCGCCATGCGCACCACCGGCATGTCCGTCCCCGCCACAACCGCGGCCTTCAGCGCGGCCTCCAACTCAAAGGGCTTGCGCACCTCCCAGGAAATGGCCCCACTGTTGGGGTCCAATGCCTGGAACCCAGGATTCTGTACCAGGACGTCACCATTGGTGAGCACGTCCACAATGGGAAACAGTCCGCCGTTGGGCAGGTAGGCAGTGCGGGACAGGAACAAGCTAAAGCTCTTGTGCGCCGCCGTTACTCCACCCAACAGCCCGCCGATTCTCACCAGCCGGCCAACTCCTCCTCCGGTGTAGGCTTCCAGAGTGGCAGTAGTTCCTGAAGCCACCAGCTCCCCGAAACCCGGCTTCTTGAACAATTCATCCAGTGCGTTTGCGGTCATGTGCAACTCCTTGTTGAAGATGCAACCTCTGTTAGGCCCAACCGATGGATCTGGCAACCTTCGGGACCAGGCCCCAAAAACGCCAAGACCCAGGCTTTTAGGGCCTGGGTCTCAACTTCCATCGTAGCTGGGTCCACCGGTTCGCACCCGGCGTTGCAACCACTATGTTTCCCACCCTACCAGCCGCCCGACGACGGCCATTCGGGGACGGACCCATGCGCCCTCACGGACTCACAGACCCGGTAGCCTAGCGCGGACCCTTTCAGGTCCTTGCTCCTCCTACCCCGCGCATGGTCGTTCCCGCGGAGTAACGGCAGGTGGGCTGACCACCCGACCCCTAGCTGACCCCTCGCGGGATCATCTTTGACCAGTCCATGGACGCCGTGCGTGGCGGTTGCGGTACTGGAGGGCTAGGATTGGCCCGCAGATTTGAGAAACTTGCGTCCCTCTCACTGCACCCTTCAGCAAGTCGATGGTCCTCTAGGGGACCACTTCCCGCCTTCTTCGGCACCGCTGAAGACCTCTCAGTCATCCGCGTTCCGTCAGGGTGTGCGCCTTATGCCTTAGGTCCCTCACCAAGGTCAAGCCTTTTTCAGCGAAGAGGCAGATCACTGCTTCCCACCGAGGAGATCACAGCAACGGCAGCTGCTCCAACTCCGGGATGCGAATCACCTCCCACAGTAGCTGGCGCGCGCCAGCAGGCAGGTTTCCTGAGTGAATGAGATCCAGCACCCCGCCTGCAGGGAACGGCCAAATGCGCCGGTGGCGTATCTCCGCCCGGTATCGGTCCCACCGGCCGGGGTTGCTAAAGCGTCCATGCACCATTTGGTGGCAGCAGGTGCACAGGGAGAAGAAGCCAATGTGCCTCCCGTAAGGTTCACTGTAGTCCTCAGAGTGCCCCCGCACCCCTCCCCACCCACCACACGCGTCACAACGAGTCCGCGGTACTGGATGTTGGCCTGCCAGGCGTGCCTCTTTCGCCCACCTGTAAGCTCTCATCCGAGCGTCATGGTCAAACCCGTTGTACGTCCGCAGCATCGGTTACCGACCTCCTGCTATGAACATACCCACGGATGGTTCCTCCCCCGCGTACCCAGGCGCGCATTTCCTCGGTGATGTCAAGGTGGGCCATCTTCCCGCGCGGGCTGAATCGGCTCTGCCCCACAATTCGAAACCCATAGAGCGCCAGGCCCTTCTGACCCACCTCCTGCATCGGCATCCGGTGCACCTGCACGACCTGCGGGTCCAACACCAGCAGATGGATGGCATGCTGCATCAGCACGTCCCCCACCCCCGCGCCGCGGTAGGCCGGATCAACAAACCACCCTTTGAGACGGGCCACCCCCTTGCCGGCGTAAAAGACGCCAATGCACCCACAATCCTCATAGCGGAACCACCGAGTGTTCTTGGTGTCTCGGATCCACGCCTCATCCCGCAGCGCGGCCCGCTCCCAACGCCTCACGTCCGAAAACGTGCACTCCACCACCTTAGTTGGGTCGGCTCTCCAGCTCATGGGCCTGCATCCTCCTTGGACTTCCGCCCATCCTCATGCGGCACCCACGCTTTGCTGTAACGGTAGGTATCCAGGTTGCGCGCCTTGAACACACTGTCCTGCAACAGCAGGTCCACCTCCGCCCTGGTAGCACCAATCCCGCGGGCCACCTCCTCCGGGTCGCAACCATGCACATCGATCAGCGCCTTCACCAGGTCACTCATCCTCACCGCAGCATGACTCCCCTTGGCCCGGTTGATGCGCACCGTCAGCATCATCGCCTCGGGCTCTGGAATGTCCATCACCACACACGGCACCATCCCATGGTACTTGGCGCGCAGCGGCTCGCTCTCCCGGGAAAGCATCCAGCGGTGAAACCCATCGATCACCACCCCCTCCCGCGACACCAAGACAGGCTGGATCCACCCATTGCGGACAATGCTCAGCTCAAGAAGCCGCAGCTCCGCCCCCAAGACGTAGTTCGGGTTCCAATGGTTGTGGCGAAGAGAAGCCGCCTCCAGCCACTCTATCTGGCTGATAGGGTCACCTGGAAATGGATTGTCCACCGGTCACCTTCTTCCTACCCTTGGGGATGAGCACCCTCTTGAATGACCCCGCCATGAAATAAGCCAGCACGTAGTCGGGCGGGTAGGACCCAGGGCTGTTGCGCTCCCTAACAACGATCCCGTCAAGCATGGCAATGGCTTTCCGCTGCTGGTTCTCTTCGTCAATGACATCCAACACATAGGACCGAACCCCGTCAAGGGACTGGCCGTAGCGGTCTTTCAATGCCTTGCGGTCCAGGTCACTCCAGTAGCGCTCCTGTACAGCCATCTCCGGAAAGACCTTCAACACCCTGTTGTAAAACTCTGGATCCACGTCTCGTAGCTGACCAATCCGTTTGGCTGCCTCGCTGTGCAGCGGTGTTGACACGCGTAGGTTGGTTCCCGCCAAGTGTTGGGCCCGGTAGATGGGGCAATACCGTATATCGCGCTCCAGGAAGAACTTCAGCACGTCATTCTCCTCCCAATCGTAGATCGGCTTGCAGAGACTGACGTGTCTGGCTTCCGTAGCGTTGATGTAATTCTCGTTCAGTTTGTTGACGGACGCCCTAAACCGTATCAGGGATTCCGACGCACGAATTCCCGTGATAAGCGCCACCTTCCCCGTGAAATAGGACGCCGTCAGAGCGTCCATCGTGTACTGGTCAAATACCCGCGTATCACCAGGCTCCAGCACCACGGCCCACGGAGGGACTTTCCGAACGTGCTCACGGCGTGGGTCCCACTGCACGTACTCGAAGGACCGACCCAAGATGAACTTGTTGGATAGCAGCGGGACAGCAAACCACACCATATTGACCCACGGCTGCTGACGATACTCCTCAACGAAGTCGATCACGGTGTCTGGGATCAACTCCTCATCCCTGAACACCACATTCACCGGCCCAGGTTCACCCCGCTCCTCCACCACGTCCTTCACCAAGTGCAAAGTTACCAGCGAATCCTTCCCTCCGCTAAAACAGACTACCACAGAGTCAAAGACGTCCATGATATGATGAATCCGCTGCTTGGCCGCCGACAGGACGTCTATATCCAGGTAACGCTTGACCCTCATCCTACGGCCTCCGGAACAACCTCCGCCAGATAGCGATCCAACCGCGCACCAATGGTCGCCTGATCCGGGTAGCGCTTCTTCATTTCCCGCACAAAACGGAACCAGCGCTGCTGCTGGGCATCATCGTCAAATACCAGGGTGTAAGAAACTATGGGCGTCCCCAGTCCACGACCGCCAACCACCGCGTGGTCTGGCTCTTCCCTTGGAGGGTGAGACCCAGCGCCCTCCTCCCCACCGGACGTGGCGTTGAACTCCACCCGCCGGGTGGTTGGCGCAGCCGTCTTGGCCAGGTCATCCAACAAGCTGGACAGCTCCGCCGGTTTATAGAGGGTGCCTCTCAGCCCGCCTTTGCTCCTCAGCTCATCCAACAGGCTGGCCAGCTCTGCCTTGTCATTGGTGGCAGAGTCGGACGCCTTGTTGTCCGCCAGCATGATGCGCAACGCGCGGTCGTCATCCACGTCCACGTAGATGACGGGAATCTCCGGCGCGCCCTCCTGCACCGCAACATCAAAGCGGTGATTTCCCACCAACACGTGGCCGGTGCTGGATTGCACGATAATTGCACCAAAGAACCCGTGGTTTGAAACGCTCTCCGCAATGACCTCTCTGTCACCGCGCCGCACGTTCCGGGGATGCCGCTTCAGCTTGCCCGGCGCCACCATGTGAATTTTCTGGTCTGCATTGATGATCTTCACGGCTCAGCCCCAATCTCTTTTAGAAGTACCCCCACCAGCACGCCCAGGCGGCGCAACTCATCCCGTCCCACCAGCACAGACTCCACCAGCACGGACTCTTTCTGACTCTGCATCACCCGACGGGACGCCGCAAAAACCTCCTGCAGCTGCTCATAATCCACGGTCTTCACTTCCACGGTCTCCTCACGTGGAAGACCCGGCCCACCTGTTTCCATCATGGCTGGCTCCCTACCCGCTCACAGGCGGAAATCCCCTCCTGCATCGTGCACCACAGCAGAATCCTGCAGCAGCGCTCCTGCCACGTCACCACCCCAGCCGGGCGGGCCGGCTCCACATGCACCAACACGCAAGAACAGCGCTCCGCTGTTGTGACACACCCTGCCACGCATGTACCCAGCAGCAGTGCGCCAATGGCAACCCGTCCTTGATGGGCCACGCCCCCCAGCCAGCATCCACAAAATCGGTCACCAAAGAAGGCCATGTCCCACTCTACCAGCAAGATGGGCTAGAACCCCTTGTCAGCCCTTGCAGACCACCCGAAGGGTGAATGGCTCTCCGTCCGGGCCAGTCATGCCAACTTCCACAGCCGGCCCCACCAAATGAGTCATGGACTTCACCACCGCCTCCTGCAGGATGGTCAGGGACTCCTTGCACCCCACCACTTCCACCACATGCGTTTCCTCCAGGGATCCCTCCGCACGCACAAACCGGTGGTTCACCTCCATGGCAGCCTCCACCATCAATGGGTCTCCACAATGACGGGGCGATACCGGAAAGTCACGGGCCGTTGCAGCAGTTCCATAGCCACCTCCTCCCGGGTCATCAGGGTCCAACTCCCACCCACCCCGCGCACCAGCCAACCCATCACCCGGTCACCCAGGTTTGGTATCAGCTCCTCCGGAGTATTCACGGCTGACAGGACCTCCACACCTGAGTCAGCGCGTAGATCACATCCACAAGGAAAACCGCCAATGCCACCAGGGGTGTCCAACCCCTCCACCGTGTCTCCATCACCAGAACCCCGCCAGATGCTCTCGGCAGTAGCCCAACCCAAGAGCATCCGCGCCCTCCGCGGGCTTCATGCAGGAAAGATCATTGCAGAAGTGGCGGGGTACCGGCTTGCCATTGCATTTCCAGCAGACCGGCGGTGGGAACGTCCACCCCATAGCCAGAAGTTTTGGACCCGGCAGCTCATGTCCAGTCCCACCACACTGGGTGCAAGTGAGGGATGGCACAAGTTACCTAGTCCGCGGCGGTCCAACCTTAGTGAACACGGCAGTTACCCACTGAACATCCGTGGTGTTCTTCACTTCCACGGTGAATCCCTTGGCCGCGGCAATACGCTCCAGCATGCGAACGTTCAGCCGATGATAGGTGCCCTCCCGGGAGGCTGGCTCTTCCGTCAGCGCCTGCCAAAGCATGCCCGCTTCGAAGCCTCTGGTGAATTCCGGCTCATCTGTATCAAACTTCAGAACCAGCCCAAACTCTGCGCTGTCCGGCCTTGCCGCGCGTCTATCCGCCAGGTTGACGATGTTTCCCATGGCACCCACTGTACCGCCCAAGTCTGGCCGCAACCAAGCAATCACCACGAGCTGCCACTATCCCACCAGAACTTCGGTGGGTGAACCCACCTGACCACCCTCCTCCAGCTGGGCCATGATTTCCACCCGAACGGTCGGCTCCACCCGTCTGAAGGCAACCATCACGGCTCTTTCTCCAACTTGGTGTTGGCAGACAGGTTGTCCAACAGCTGCTCGGAAAAACCTAGGTGCCCTTCCGACTGGCAATGGGCGTAGACCGGCGCCACCACGGAGTCAGCCGCCTGCTCCGGGGACAGAGGCCACGGGACGGTCACAGTCATCACGCCATCCGGGCTCAGTTTGACATCTACGTCCTGGCTGGGCAGCTCATCCCCACTCAGCATAGCCGCAAACTCCTGCACTCTCGGGCGAAGCTTCCCAAGGTGCGCTGGCGCACCCACCACCTCCTCCAGCTCTTTCCGCACCGCGGCTGCAATCTGCTCCGCAGTCACTCTTGGCTCCGTCATGGGACACCTCCATCCACGTGCACCGGGACGCAGACCTTCTTCCGGTCCGCGCGCATGCGCCACACACATTCCGTCTCCGGTGCAGGGCCACAACCCAGCACCACCATCAGCAAGACCCACCGCATCCACCACCTCACAGCTTCACCAATCGTCCGTCACACAATACCCGCAAGAACGCGTTGTCCTGCCAGTCCAACATCCCCAGGTAGTCCCGGTGGTCCGCGTAAGGTTGACGGCAGCGCGGGCACAACACCCCACCGTCCACCCGGAAGAAGTCCACATCCCCGCGGTCCTCCGGCGGGTTGGCCAGCTCCGCCAGGACGTCACCATGGCAAGGCTTCTTCGGCCGGCAGAAGCACCCCAACACCTTGCCTGGAAGCTCCGCGCGCACCCGCGCCATCATCTCCGGTTGATGCGTCAGCCAGCGCGTGAACTTGGCAATGGCAACCGTCCGACCAAACATCGCGCCTGGGTAAGGATTTCCCCAGCATGATGGACGACCTATGAACACGTCATGCGGTTCCTTCACGTGCACCACCATCCGCCGCACCGGCTCCACCTTCCGGTGGAAGAGAGCATCCAAGTCCGTCAATGGAGCGCCCCTCTCTCCTCCTCAAATTCCTGGACTTTGACCGTCATGTCCTTGTGCCAGGTGGCCCAAAACTCCAGAAACCCCGGCAGGGTCTGCGCAAAGGCCAACCACACCGGCCCAGGTCCGGGCGCAATCTTCGGCTGCAGCTCGTCCATCCGCAGCTGAAGCTCCCACCGGACATCCGGGGTCTGCTGGTGCATCAGCCAGGCTGCCCGGTACATCTCCACGGCCTGCTCCCGGGTCATTCCACCGCCACCCGCGCGGTCACCCCGCGGACCAGCGTCCGCGCGCCCCATCTCGCAGCGCAGCACATCCCCCGGTTGTGGGTCCATCCTCAGGTCTCTGGGCTTCCCCATCACTTCCCTCCGGCCAGGCATTCCCAGGTCTTCAGCAGAATGAGCAGCACGTCAAACGCCACCACGGACCCCACCATAAACACCCACAGCGGGGAGCGCTGCTTCTTTGCCGGAAGAGTCTCCACGCGGCGCCGCCGTACCGGCCAAGGAATTGCCGCCGGCGTTTCCGGGGTCACCTTGGCCGCCGGCGCCATCAGTGTTCCCAGGCGCCACCCCGGGAATTCCTAGGTGCGTCTTGGATGGCTAGGGGAAATCGGAGACACATCACCATGCGGCTGCGCACGTCACGGGGGTCGCAGTCACAAGCAGTCACCATCTCCGCCAGTTCCTCAGCTACCTTGGCCACACGCTCCACCATCGGTGGCAACTCTCCACGGAAATACGCCCCGGGATTGGCTGCGGGTCCTGACACCTTCCGGTCGTGGTGTGCACGCCTCCTTGATTTCCGCAGCTCAACCTCCAAGGAGCGCTCTTCCCAGATCCTGTGCTTCGTCTCAGACCACGCGTTGGTCAACCGTTTTTCACTACATTCACTGGGCACCAACCCACACACGTCACATGGCATAAGCCCTCCGCACAGTACCTTACCCACACGCAAGTCTTGGACCACCTATCAGTCTTGCAAGTCTTCATACCCTGACAGCAAGTCCTCTGCCGCATGCGCCGCGGCATGCTTCACGATCTCCCACCAACCCTCGGGAGCGTCCGTGTAGAGCATCACCATGCCTTCTCCCGTCAGCCAACCACGGGTCACGCACACGCCGTCCCAAACAAAAATTCGGCAGTCTTCCACCACCACCACTTCAATCGTGGCGGTATGCGAGAACACATAGGGCAGCTCCGCTTGAGCACGTGCAAGGCGCAGCCCTCCTGGTATCACTTGCTGAAGCTGCGCTGGCAGCTCTTCCACGTCTGTCACTTCACCACAGAGAGTTACGCAGCAGTCCTCCTCACCCGGATTCATTACCCACCTCCGGCGCGCACTATACCTCCTGGATCCACGCACCTCTCACCTCTTCTTTCCACGTACCGGTGGTGTGGACCACAATAATGCCTGCCCGGCCCCACCAGCACCGCACAGCGGTCACACAGATGGGCGTCACAGGTTCCCGCCTTCCCCGCGCGGGTCACCGGGTAATCACATTGCTTGATTCCCCCGCGGCCACACTTGCAACGGAACCCTGGGCTGTCCCCGCGCCGGCACGCGAACAGCACCACACCGCCCGCCGGCAGCTGGTTCGGGGTGAGGGCGCAGACCTGGCAGACCTCCTTGTCCGTCCCCTTCACCCGCTCCCACCCCTCCGGCAGCTGTCCTTCCGGCGCCTCCGCGGTCTGCGGGCAGGCCCCGCACTGATGCGTGACCAACTCTCCGTTCACAGCTTGTCCCCAAACAGCTTCACCACCGCCTGCTCCACGGCGTGGAAGGCATAGTCCTGCTGGCTTTCCCTCCCGTTGGCCTCCCCTGGGTACGCCACCCTCCACATGAATTCACTTCCCGCCCGATCCACGATTGCCACCACGGCCTCGTCCGGTCGGTACAGCGCCCAACCACCAGTCCGGTCCCGCCACACCCCGGCCAGGTGCAGCTCATCCATCACCGCCACCAGGGCGTCCCCCTCCGTCATGGCTGAACCGGACGCGGCGCTCCCATCCTCCCGCGGAACCTCCCAACGCATCGTGTTCCCGGCCCCGTAAACCAAGGACGCACAGATAACGCCGGCCACCGTCACGGTCCCGGTGCTCCCGGACACGTTGCATTGCCCAAACCGCGGACCCTTCATGGCGCGCTTGGAGGGCATGCTGCGCTCCACTTCCCGCCACCGGGCGCGCGCCTGGTCGTAGGCCGCCAGGGCGCTCTTCTCCTCCACCTCCGTGTGCGGTTGTCCCCCAATCCGCAGCATCATCAGCACTGCCAGGCGGTCTGAGGATTCCAGCAGCGCACGGATGCGTGGAGAGACCTGCAACGGCTCTGGGACTCCTCTCATCCGGCAATCCAGCCCACCCATGGCCACGACCATGGTGACTAAGCACTGTGTCACCTCTTCCAAGGGCATGACCCCCTCCGGCGTGAGGTTTTTGATCTTATCAAGCACAGGCCGCATCACATCGTCATACGCTGTCACAGCACACCTCCGTCCAATGCCGCCACCGCGGCGTCCACACTGCTCAGAATCTCTGCCAACAGGGCGCGCTCTTCCGTGTAGCGGCGCCCCCATCCGCGGCTGTCCACGCGGTCCTTCTTCCCCGCCAGCTTGTGCAGCCGGCCCAGCTCATAGGAGGCGGACCCGTGATTGAAGCTGGTCCCCACCCCGCCGGGGTGAGGCCACTCCGTCTGGTTCCGGACCTCAAACAATGCGTTGGCCAGCACCACCGCGCAGGTGTAATTCCACCCGCCCTGGGTCCACGCCGGCCAGTTGCTGGTGTAGAAGACGCGGCCGCCCAGGACCGCCACCAGCGCATCCCCGCGGTAACGCAACCGGAACCCTGCCGCGAAAGCCTCTAGCGCATTCCGCACCAGGCGGAGCGCCCACGCCGCACCCGACATCGGGTTTTCCTTCCTCAGCGCCAGGTACAAGGTCTTGGTGTCCATCACCGCCATACCAATCACGGTGCACCCCCAGTCCGGTTCAGCAGCTCACCCGTTGCCCGATTCCACTCCGGCGTCCACAGCGGCTTGCGTGTGTCCCGGTCCACGTCCAGCACGGGTTGCCAGGTGTGATGGCAGGCCACGCACCCGTGGAAGACGCACAACGTCACCGGCCTGTGGAACTGCACCTGGGCCGCGCCACACTTCGGGCACGGCGGGCAATCCCGCTCACCCACGCAGTCACAGATGCGCAGCCCACTCCCCGGCGCGCACCGCTTCCAGTCCCCGTATTCGTGAATCCCGCTCCCGTCGCAAACCTTCAGGGGACAGGGCAGCCGCGCACCCCACCGCTTCCCGGGTTGGCGTTCCGCCTTGTCCACGTCCGGCTGGTCCCGCCCACCAATCCGCAGCACCCCACCGGCACGCGCCCAGCTCTGCCAATCCGTCAGGCTGGTGGTCTCGGACACCCCCATCATGGACACGTTGTGCCTCCAGGCCACTTCCGTGAAACGGTTGTTCTGGATGAAGCAAACCCACCGCTTCTTCCGGCCGGTCTTGGTGTCCTTGAAGACGCAATCCCCCACCTGCGGGTCCGTGCGTGGGTCCCGGTCCATCACACGCCTCCAGCGCCATCTGGGTAGCTGCTGGACGCAGCCGGGTCAGGGTCCAGCGCCATCAGGCAACCCCGGCATCTGTCCCACCCATCCGGGATGTGCAGCTTGTTGCCCATGAAGGCATCCGGCAGGACCGTTGTGGCATCCGCGGTCAGCTTCTCCCCGCACACGGCTTCCGCCAGGTCCTTCACAGTGCGCACCGCATGGATGCGCTGGTCCGGTTGGGTGGACACCTCACAGACCGCGCATTCCTGCCCCACAGGCAGCCGGATGTTGCCGCACTTCGCACAGACAGGACGGCCCAACCCGCGGACGCCGGTTCCGCCGCCAGGTCCGGTCCCAATCACCCCACCTTGTTGGGATGCTGGTGTGCCCACCCCCACCACCAGCTCCAACAGCGCGGTCAGCCCCATTTCCAAGACGAGGACTTGCAGGCGTCCCTCCGCCTGCTTCGCACCATTCTCCGCCTCCCTCAGCTGCTGATGAAGGTCAGCCATGGCGGACTTGTTGTCCCGTATTTCACTCAGCAGCTCCAGGATCTGGGCCCGGGTTGGCAGCGCGGCGCTCACGGTGTGCCCCGCAGCTGGGCACCGGGTTTGGAAACATCCACCCCCGCAATTTCCGTCAACATTTCCACCAGCGCCTGGACGTCCAACTCCTCCGCTTCCCTGGCGCCCAACAACCCCGCGCGGACCACCAACGCCACAAGCTCCCGCTGGTAAGACCCCAAAGCGCTGTTGGCCTCCGTCAGGACCTTCTCCGCCAGATCCACGTGCGCCATTGCGTCCCGGACCGCGCCCAGAGCCTTCAGCCACTCCGCTTTTGTCGTCATCCACAACCTCCGTCACCCACCGTACCGGCCAGCACCGTGCGGACCCCTCAATCCATCAGCGTTGCGGCGCTCTCACGCAGCGCCGTCACAATCTCCGCCAGCGGGACGGCAGAGAACGGGCGCAGCTGCGGCTTCCCGTTCTCCTGGACAAAGATGCGCATCAGCTTGGTGACGTCCGCCAGCTCATCCATGCGGGCGAAATACGTCTTGGGGTCCGGAAGAGCGAACGTGTCCGGCTGAATCAGCTGGTCCGCAACCGCCCGGTCCTTGAACCCCGCCATCAGCAGGATGCGCGTCCACGCCGGCTTCGTCCCCTCCGCGTCATCCGTGGTCCAGATGATGTGGCACCCCTGCTCCTTGTCCTCGCTCACGCCCACCACCGCAAAGGGCTCCCCGCGCGTTCTGTGCGCCACCGGCTCCGGCAGCGTCTGGAATCCCAACCACAGCGTCATCCGGACAACGCTCATGTGAGGCTCCCAGGCGGAACGTGCGTGTGTCCGCAGTACCGGCAACGGTTCATCGTCTTCAGCTTCACCATGGCGTTTCCTCGCTGGCACCCCGGACAGCGGCGCTTCTCCGCCACCGCCTTCATGGCGTCACTGATGACCTTCTTCGTCGTTCGGGTCGCGGGCCGGACATTGGTCATGGCCATAGGCCCCACCGCTTCAACAGCAGGAGTGCCGCGGTCACCACCAGAATCTCCAACAACCTCTTCCGCTGGCGCTTCCTTTTCCGTTCCTCATTCTGCTGGCGGTACCGCCCCAGCTCTCCAGACAGGTCCCTCACATGGACTCCGTGGTGTCTTTGAAGGCTTTCCCGCAGGCGCCACACCACTCCCAGGGCGTGCGCATGTGGCCACCCAGCCGGGTCTTGTTGGTGTCCTGCAGCAAGCTCCCGTGACGGTCACAGATGAGCGCCCACTTCCCGCCATCCGCCGGGTCAATCTGCTGCTTCACCGCGTCCACCAAGGCCACCACCGTGTCCGTGGCGACCACGCTCACCGCACCTTGCAGCCCGTCCCAGGTCTCCCTGACCTCCTTCAGCTTGGCAGTCCGGTTGTAGGGCTCACCAGCCTCATATGTCGTCGCGGGCTCGGAACCATGCGCGGGATCCGCAGCCGGTGCGTTTTCTTCCACCTGCCGCTCCTTCAGCTTCCCTTTGTGGCACCGCGGGCACTCGTCCCCAGCACCCAGCGGGGAGATTGCCTCCTCCAGCGCCCCGCATGCGGGACACTTCAGCGGCGCATCCGCATACCCCATCGCTGATTCCAGCGTCCCCTCGCGGCAGTGCGGGCACGTCTCCCCGGCAGCAAAGAGAGTCCCCTCCTCCACCCCACACGCGGTGCACTTCAGGATTCCTGGCTCCGGCGCCACCACGCTGCTGGAATGGCACGCACACGGACACTCGTCATTGGCGTGGTAGCCGCACCGCTCCGGCGGGCTGCCAGGACGCGGGCAGGCGCACGGCACCGCGGAGTTGATTCCAGCAGCCACCTTCGCCGCGGTCATCATGGCGGCCGTCTTAGGGTCGTCAACCATGTCCTGGATCTTCTCAAAAGCCTCATGGCTCACCTTGATTTCCACCACCTTCAGGTTTGCCAGCTCATTCACCTCCTCCGCAGCGGCCTCCACTGAGCCCTCCGTCTCCACCACCTTCAGGTACCCAGCGTAGGCTCCCGGGGTCTCCGTCAGGTAGCGCCCAAAGACCGGGACTTCCCCAGCACCCCCGGACGGCATCCGACCCGTCTCCGCGGTGTTCTTCAGCATCTTCTCCCAACCACCACCCAGGCCGGTCTCCGCTTCCGGCCCGCCCACTTCCCGCACGTTGATGGTTACCGGACCCGTCTGCGCCCCCGGCAGCTCGTGTGGCTCACCGTCCGCCGGCACCATGGCTGCCCGCTCCTGCCCAGTGGCATCCGTGTAGGTCACCCTCACCGGCTCCGCGGGCACCACGCCCGTCACCAAGAAGGTTCCCACCGGCCCCTCCACCGGTGGCTCCAGTCCAATGGCGCGCAACCCCTCCCCCTCAAACGTCCGGGTCTCCCCCACGTCTGCCGCGGAGAAGGTTGCCGGCGGCGGTCCGTTACCCCCATCGTCCAGGGCGGACCAACCTGCCACAAGCTTCCCCAGTGGAGGTGGCACAGCCTGGGCAAGCGCCACCCGTGGACCTTCCCCACCCCGTTTCCGCCGCTTCCTCGGCTTCACCTCACTGCTCGCTGACGGGCTCACAGGCCCCGCCGCAAGGGTGTGGTCTGCCCCAGCCTTCCCAGACGTTTCCAGCAACCCCTCTATTGGTTTCGTGCCCTTAATCCCCGGTGACTCCGTAGTCGCCACGGTAAGTTCCAGCGCTGCACCCCCATTTACAGCCACCAGACCGACCGGCGGCTCGCACGGTCCTTTATGCCCATACGCCAACGAACACTGCGGATTCTGCTGACACGTGGTTGGCGCCAACCCGTCAAGCTTCTGGCTAACCACTTGAACCATCACATCGTTCCCAGTGACTGGTTCCTTCGGAACCCCACAGACTTGGTCTGTTAACTTCCGTATGGACTCCAACCGATCCCTGCACCCAAACATAGCCTTCTTAGAGTCCGCCAGGTCCGTGCGGAGAAGCGCAACCGTGCCCCTCAGCTGTGACACCTCCAAGGAGGTGTCCACTAGCTGAATCACCAGCTCTCGCACGGCGTTTGCATCCCGTAGCAGGTCATACGGCGAGACCACTACGGAGTTTTGCCACCGATCCTTGATAACCCGCACAACCTCCCCGGCCTCACCACCCAGAAGCTCCAGCTCCACCAGCAGGTTGATGGACACTTCTTTCCAGCCATCCCGATCCTCCCCTATATCGCCCACTGACTTTTGCAGTCGCTCGACTACACTCTCCGCTTCCTTCGCCGCCGCTTTCCTCTCATCCTCCGCTTCCTCCACCGCTTCCCTCGCTTCCTC
>ERZ1292625.1237-Hain-H41-01um-R1-1237-length-31894-cov-12_pt2 | contig 19576 bp, 24 predicted proteins | sample MGYA00564400_ERZ1292625 | MGnify/ENA primary metagenome ERZ1292625 (study PRJEB36523, sample SAMEA6512639) | groundwater metagenome | collected 2019-01-08 | study: AquaDiva: Metagenomics assemblies of 32 groundwater samples
CCTCATCGTCGCCGACGGCACCTCCTGCCGCCACAGATCGCCGACCTCGCCGGCGGCGCCCCTGGCGCCGCGTTCTGTCCCTTCTTACTTCTTATGTCTACGGAGAAATGCCGGTATAGCACCCCACGCCTCGTCATCTTCAGGGACGACCGGCATTTCCTCACGCTTATGTGGCTGGGCGGTGACGATAGGTTCTTCCTTCTCGACAATAACTACGGGATCCTCTCCCTTGACAGCCTTTCCACCTTTCTCTTCCACTGATTTCTCCTCTCGCTTGAGGATTTCATGATAAATACGTCCGCGTTCGTCATCGCGTTTCTCGGTGGGGAGGGAGAAGAGAGATCGCTCGATGCCAGCGGCGACCGAGGCGCTCGCCGCTCCCTCGGGAAAGCCGGTTGCGATTACGATGATGCGGATCTGTCCCTTCTTGAGCTTTTCGTCACGCATGATACCAAAGATGACCTTGGCACTCTTGTCGACCGATTCATTAATAACCTTGGCCGCTTCTTGGACCTCCATGATACCCAGGTCGTCTGACCCCGCGACCACAAAGAGGATACCCTTCGCGCCACTAATTGAAACGTCAAGGAGCGGGGAGTTGACGGCCTGGTGCGCCGCCTCCTTGGCGCGCTCATCGCCCTCGGCGACGCCGATCCCCATGAGTGCGGGCCCCGCGCCCTCCATGATCGCCTTAATGTCATTAAAATCAGTATTGATCTCGCCCGGAGTGGTGATGATGTCCGAGACGCCCTCAACCGCCTGGCGCAGGATCTCGTCGCAGAGCGCGAAGGCATTCTTGGCTGACATGTTCTTATCGACGATGGCGAGGAGTTTGTCGTTGGGGATCACAATAAATGCGTCCACCTCCTTCTTAAGCTCCGCGAGGCCACGCTCGGCGATCTCTTTACGATGCGCGCCTTCAAAGGAGAACGGCTTGGTGACAACCGCGATCACAAGCGCGCCGACCTCCTTGGCAATCTTGGCAACGATCGCGGAGGCGCCAGTACCCGTGCCGCCACCCATCCCACACGTAATAAAGACCATGTCGCTCCCCGAGAGCGCCTCCTGGATCTCCTGGCGCGTCTCTTCGGCCGCGCGGCGACCAAGCTCCGGGTTCATCCCCGTGCCGAGCCCTCTCGTCAGATTCTTGCCGATGTGGATCTTACGCTTCGCGAGAGAGCGGTGGAGGTCCTGCGCGTCAGAGTTCACGGCGATAAACTCGACGCCGTGCACCTTGGAGGTGATCATGTGGTTGATGGCGTTTTTACCCGAGCCACCGACGCCAACGACCCGGATCCGGGCAAAGGTCTCGACTTCTGGTTCAACGCGTTTTGACATAAACGTAGTGGGGTCATTCTACCAGACGACCCGCAAATGCAAATATTGACATTCAGGCGCGGCCTGTTGCAGCAACAGGCCGCGCCCCCGCCTTTTTATGGCAAGAACTGCTGGAAGAATTTCTTGACGGAGGCCAGAGCGCCACGGCGCGGGGTGTCGGTGTCGCCCGTGAGGCCCCAGAGCGCGAGGCCATAGGAGACGGCCCAGGTCGCATCGCGGATCTTGGTGTCGGCGCTGATGCGCAGCTCGGCGAGGCGCGCAGGGAGCTTGAGCGTCCCGCGTGCAATGTCGCTGATAGAACCGATGCCCGCACCGCCACCGGAGATGATAATGCCGGCAGGCAGGGGGCCGCGGCGACCGAGTGACTTGAGGTGTTTATCAATAAGCGCGAAGATCGCGCCCAAGCGCCCGCCGATGAAGTCATCAACCTTCTTGCGCGGATACATTTGTCCCGAGAGTTTTCCGAGCTTCACGCGCTCCGCTTCTTCAAGCGAGATGCGCAAGCCTAAAGCGATATCCTCGGTGATGTGACTTGCGCCCATGGGGAAGACCTTCACCGAGATGGGGATCCCTTCATCATAGACGACTATTGAGACCGTCTCGGCGCCGATGTTGGCGAGGAGGCAGCCCTTCATCTTCTGGTCACCCTCGAGGAGGACATAAGAGCCCGCGAGTGGCGAGGCCATCTGGTCAATAATTTCTATTCCCGCCTCCTCAACTGCTTGTACCAATGTCTCCTCATGCTGCGCGAGGCAGGTGACAAAGAGGTAGTCAACCTCAAGCCGCACCCCCTTCATACCGAGCGGATCACCGAGCACTTTAGAGCCATCAATGCGGTATTCGATCGGGATACTGTGAAGGACGTGTCGGTTGAGGAATCCGGGCGCCGCCGCCTCGCGTGCCGCCTTACCCGCCTTCTCCAGGTCGAGTGCGGTGATCTCTTGATCAGCGCGTGAGATGATAGCGAAGCCGGTGGCGCGCGCTTCGTCGAGCGAAATCCCGCCGACGGCGAGGAATCCGGTCTTGATAGGGACTCGTGCAATCGATTCAGCTTGGCGTTTAGCTTCGCGAATACTTAAAGCGACCTCCTCTTTATTGACGATATAGCCGTGACGGAGCCCCTTAGACTCGGCGAGACCGGTGCCGAGAATACGGAGCTGGCGCCCGCCGTTTTTATCGGAGAGTTCTTCGACGACGACCATCTTTACCTGGTACGTCCCGATGTCGATGCCGGTGGCTATGCGTCGTGACATTAATTAAAGAGCGAGAAGCGCTGCTGGCGAAGCGCGCCATCAGCTCCTGTTCGCATTTCTCCATCGTAGCACCATGTCGCCACCCTTTTATATGCAGTACACCGTGGATAAAGAAATAGAGAATGCAGTCAGCCGGGTTGAGGCCGTAGCTTGCAGCCTCGACGCGTGCCACCGATGGGCAGATGATGATCTCACCGCTCTTCTCGCCCACCACGTAGGAGAGAACGTTGGGGGTGTAGGTTTTCTTGCGCAGACTCGTATTCAGCGCGCGCGCCTTGGTGGGGCCGACAAAAACAAGCGAGAGCTCCCAGCCGGGGAGCATCTCGGCGGCGACCTTAGCATAGACGAGACGCGGTCCGCCAAGGGCGGACCGCGTCTCGTTTTTTATAGAAACTGCTCGCATCAGGAGCTACCGCTTGCCGCGCGTTTTCTTGGCCGCGGGGTCGATTTTTCCGAGCTTCACTTGCTCGTTGTAGGTCTCACGGCGGACCTTGGCGACAAGCGCGCGCTTGTGGTCGACGTTCTTAGACTTGATGCGCTTGAAGTAGCGGCGGTCGCGCATCTCACGCACCAGCCCGAGCCCCTGCGCGCGGCGGGTAAAACGGCGGATGAGCGCGGTTGAACTCTCGTTCTTCCCGCGCCGCACCTCGACTCTGGTTCCTGCGGTCATAGTGATAAGACTCTACCATAGTGGGCCATATATTGTCTATAAAACGTAAGGCCGCCTGGGTGGGCGGCCTTCGCCGAATGATCTGTGTCATTTCGGTTCTCCCTTAAGCTGCCAGCACCCGAAGTGGTAGCCGAGCCAGAACGGCAAGACGGCCGCTACGAGCCACGCGAGCGCGTATACGTTCGACGGGTCGTTAAGCAGGTAGCGAAAGAGGAATAGTGCTGCGGTGGGTGCCGCGAGGCACAAGGCGAGTCCCGGCAAGCCAAACGGGTGCTCCGGCGGGAGCCTGAACACCTGACGGAGCAGGTATCCCGCCCCGCCGCACACAAGGAGGCACACGACGAATATGAGAAGGAGCATGACGTTCCCCCGTAGTTGGAACAAAATCACCGTACACCTCGCTCCTCACCAACACAAGCGTCGTTCACCCCCTACGGACTTACGATGTCCGTAGGGGGGTATCCACAATAAAGTGCGGTCGCATTTTATTGTGGATACGAAAGTGTGACTACGCTACCGCCTTGAGGCGGTCGATAATGCCGACGAGTGGGAGGACGACCTCCTGTTGGGTTGCGCGGTTGCGGAGGATGGCGGAGCCCTCGAGCGCTTCTTTGCGTCCCATGATGAGGAGGTACGGACTCCCACGACGCTCGGCGAGGTGAAGCTGTTCGGTGAGTGACTCCACACCAATATCTTGGGTAAGACCGATCCGTGCCTTGCGGAAGTCTTCAGCGAGTTTGAGCGAGAGACGCTTGGCTTCGTCACCGATGTGGACAAAGGAGAAGCGGAGGCGTGGCGAGGAATGCTTTTTTATTATCGCGCCACTGGTGGGGACTTGAAAGACGGCGCCGCTCGCATGCATGGTCGCAGAAGGGAAGAAGTGGCGCGTGAGGTCGTTGTAGCGCGAGCCCCAGGCGAGACGCTGCCCGTTTGCTGTCACCTCAAAGCAGGTGTCGCTCCAGAGCGGGCCACGACTAAGGAGCGTGCGCGCGAGCTCATAAGGGGTTTCAGTCATCTCGAGATACTCGAGGAGGTCCTCAAAGCGTTTACGGCTCGCATCAGAGAGATGCTCGGTCGGCGCAGGTAGGTCATCGCCACACTCCTGCTCAATCACGAGCTCTGCGGCCTCAAGGGCGTCACGCTTAGCGCAGGAGACGCACTCTTCTGGCAATGTCCCGGTACGCTTCTTAAAGAAATTGCCAAGCTCGCGCGCATAGCGCGCACGAGTCTCCTTATCTCCCATCGAGTTGATCCGTACCACCGGCTCTTCATGGTAGAGGTCGCGCACGAGCGCGATAAGCGCGCGGATAATAAGCACTTCAGAAAGTGCGCGATCGCTCCCGAGCGCGTGGAATTGAATCAGGGCACGTTTCGGCGCCGGTCGACCGGGGGTGATGTTCGTGTGCCAGACAAAGAGTGGTTGTCGTATCGACGGAGTGACTTCTGACTGTTGCATATGTTTCAAAAAGCTGGCAACCGTTTCAGCCACCGGATCGAGGGAGAGCGGTGTGAGCGTCTCGGGGAGACCCGAGTACTTCTTCACGGCACCCCGCCTCTTCATCGTGAGCGCAGAAAGCGGTATAAAGCCATAATATTGGCCGATCGCACCAGCCCTCTGAAACAGCTCATCGGCGGGAATACTCTCGCGTATCATGGTGTCGGGGTAGTCGTGGTGCTTATTGGTGAGGGGTAGGATGCTGTGCCGGGGCGAAAACCGAACTGGCTCAGCGGGAGGAGTCGGAGGTCAACTCGCCCGATGATGTTCTTGCGTGGAAGGGGTCCCCACACACGACTATCTGAGCTGTTGGGGCGATTATCTCCCATGACGAAGTATTCATCAGCATTGAGTCGAACGCTCTTGGTATATGTTGCGTCTTCATTCACGATATAGGACTCGACAAGCGTCTGCTTGGCTCCTGACTCGGTTGTGATTGTTATTTTTCCGTGATCGATCGAGACTGTCTCACCGGGAAGCCCGATAATACGTTTGACGTAGAACACCGAAGGTTTGCCCGGATAACGAAAGACGACCACATCGCCACGTGCGGGAGCGACCAGCGCGTAGACGATCTCGTCGACAACGAGGTAATCGAGATGTTCAAAGGTTGGGTGCATCGACTCTCCGTCGACGACAAAAGGAGAGATAATAAACATGCGAATCGGGATCACCACAACGATGATCAAGAACGCAAGTGTGAAAAGATCCTTGAGAAGACCCTTTCCAGTGTCAGACATGTGCGCATTGTACGCGCTTGTTCGCGTCATGCAAGTTTTTTGCTATGATGCGCGCATGGCACTCGTCATTGTGGGGCTCGGAAACCCGGGAAAGGAATATGAAAAGACACGGCACAACGCCGGACGCGCTGTTGTCGAGCTCATCGCGAAGCAGGCGGCATTCGATGACTTTGTTTTTAACAAAACAGCGAACGCACTTCTCACCAAGGGTGCGCTTGAAGGTGCAGGCGTGACACTCGTCTTGCCCGAGACGATGATGAATCTCTCCGGGAAGTCAGTCGCCGCGCTCGTGAAGAGCGTCAAGGCGGCAAAAAACTTACTCGTCATTCATGACGATCTCGATTTGCCGCTTGGCACAGTAAAAATGGTCTTTGGTCGTGGCAGTGGTGGGCACAAAGGGGTTGAATCAATCATGCGCGCCATCAAGACGAAAGACTTTGCGCGTTTGCGCATTGGTATCAGCGCAGTAGGGAAGAAGAATCAAGCGAAAAAAGTCTCGGGTGAAGAAAAGGTCATCAAGATGGTGATTGGGAAGTGGAAGCCAAGCGAAGATGCGGCAGTGAAAAAGACGCTCAAGAAGGCCGCCGAAGCCGTGCGCCTTTTCACTACCGAGGGTCTCCCGGCCGCGACAATGTTTGCGAACACGCGGTAAAAGAAAAAGTGCGGCGCCACGTGGCGCCACACTTTTTCTTTACATTTTCTTTACATTACTTTTTCTTACCCGCGAAGGTGAGGGTCATCCGCTGCTCCTTCGGCTCAAAGAGCGCGATGGTAAAGGGATACGTCTTACCGAGCTCAAGTGTCTCGCGGAGTGCGGCAGGCGACTCAAACTCGCTTACGTGCACCAAGCCAGCGACTCCTTCTTCGATCGATGCGAGCGCGCCATGCTTGTTATACTTGATGATAACGCCCGGGACTTCCATTCCCTTACGATAACGCTCGACAGCCGTGTGCCAGGGATTCTCTTTCAGCGCCTTGACGGAGAGAGAGACCTTACCTTCCTTGATCTCAATCACCTTCACGCGGACACTGTCCCCGACAGCGAAGAGCGCGTGCGGGTCCTCTACGAGACCCCAGTCGAGCTCGCTGATGTGTACGAGACCTTCAAGCCCGGGCTCAAGCTTCACAAAGACGCCAAAATCGACGATACCGGTGACCTCACCCTCAACCGCGTCACCTACTTGGTACTTATCAATGAGGGATGCCTTTTCTTCAGCTTCATTGCCCGTGCGCTCGGAGAAGATGAGTTTTCCTTCTTTGGCATCTGCGGTGATGATACGCACCGAGAGCGGCTTACCGACGAGCTGCATAAGCTCACCGAGAATCTTCTCCTTATCACCTTCTGGCACGCGCGGGTAGTGCTCTTTAGCGAGTTGGGAGGCAGGGAGGAAGCCTTGGATACCCTGCCAGGTGAGAATAAGACCGCCCTTGTTGGCCTCTTCCACCACGAGTGAGTACGGGGTCTCACTCACGATTGCCGTCTCGGCCTCACCCCAGATCGCAGCCTGGCGTGCCTCCTTGAGTGAGAGCTCGATATAGCCGTCGCGACCGGCAGGGTCGACAACCTTAGCGCTAATGGTGTCGCCCGCATTTGCCTTGCGGAGTACGTCGGCGGCGTTGAGATACTCGCGACCGTAAATGAGCCCGGTGCCAAAAGGCGGAAGGTCGACATACACGCGCCCGCGACTTATAGCGATGATGGTACCCTCGACAAGGTCGCCCAGCGATGGGGGCATCGGGATAGCATCAAGAAGTCCAGCCATGGGATGGCCTTCAGGAAGGTGGATGGTTGGGAGAGGGATGGCCTTCACCTTCACCTCGGATTTCTCCTCAGACATAATATATATAAATGCAGTATCGGATTTGGGGTCGGTGTCCCGCCTGTTCTTCAGGAACAGGCGGGAGGGTTAATCGATCCCTACTAGATACGCAACAGAAAGACTATAGCAAAAAGAGGTAAAAAATGCTAGAATAAACTTATATATGGTCATCACCCATCACGGCGGGCAGTGCGTCAAGGTGACATTCGGCGATCTCACACTCGTCTTTGATCCTATTAGTAAAAACGGTACGCTGCCTGCCGTGCGCTTTGGCGCTGACCTCGCACTCGTCTCGCGTAACCATCCCGACATGAACGGTATAGAGGAGGTGACGTATGGGGAGAAAGTCCCTTTTGCGATCACAGGTCCTGGTGAATACGAGCGTGCGGGGGTCGTTGTTCAGGGCTTTCTCGCGGAGAGCCGCTATGGTCTCGCGAAAGGAGAAGCGTCGGCTGTCAACACCGTTTATGCAGTCGAGCTCGAGGACATGACGCTCGTGCACCTGGGCGCGCTCGGTACGGTCGAGCTCTCTCCGGAGGCGCGCGAGGGGATTGATGAGATTGATGTTCTCTTTGTTCCGATAGGGGGAGGAGGCGTTCTCTCACCGGCCGATGCACACAAACTTGCCGTTTCTCTTGAGCCAAAGATCATTATCCCGATCCACTGGAGCGGTATGGGTGAGCCAAAGGCGCTCGAGGTCTTCCTCAAGGAGTCCGGGAACGGGAGTGAAAAAGTTGATAAACTTACTCTGAAGAAAAAGGATCTGACGGGTCGCGACGGGAGTATACTAGTCATAACCCCCTAACGATATGAAAACATTTTTTGAGCACGTCGAGGAAGTAAAAGGGAAGCCGCATCATATTCGTCGTCGCGTGGCGTACGCAGCTGCAGGAGCGGGGACCACCTTTGTCGCATTAATATGGATGGTCGGCAACCTCTCAAGCGGGACTTTTGCTATCGCAGGTTCCTCGTTCGCTGATGCAGTCGAGCAGGGCAGCGTCCTCACTACCGGCTCTAACGCGGTCCCGTCAGGTCTCGCAGGCGCGGCTGCACCTTTTGAAAAAGATGCTCCGGCGCGTATCGAGATTGTCGATACCAGGGCGTCCTCGACCGTCTCGCAAAAGAAGGCTGAACAAACGATTCTCCCGTTTTAGTACGTACTGATAATCTCTAGGGTATGGCAGCGAAAGAATTCAAAGGTGACGTGCCCGTCGTGTCTCCAAACATTATCGACCAATCGATTGTGTCGGAGATGCGCACTTCCTACGTCGATTATGCGATGTCGGTCATCACCGCACGCGCGCTCCCTGACGTGCGTGATGGGCTGAAGCCAGTGCACCGCCGTATCCTCTATGCGATGAGAGAGCTTGGCCTCTTACCGGGCGCCAAGTTCCGCAAGTCAGCACTGGTGGTCGGCGATGTGCTTGGTAAATATCACCCCCACGGTGACATTGCTGTCTACGACTCGATGACAAAGATGGCGCAAGATTTCTCTCACCGGTATCCGCTGGTGTTGGGGCAAGGGAACTTTGGCTCGATCGACGGTGATTCACCTGCTGCGATGCGCTACACCGAGGCGAAGCTCTCTCGGGTCGCCGAGGCGCTTCTCGCTGATCTTGAGAAAGAGACGGTTTCTTGGGTGCCCAACTACGACGCAACGCGTGATGAGCCACAGGTGCTTCCTGCCGCACTGCCGAACCTGCTCCTCAACGGCACGCTCGGTATCGCCGTTGGCATGGCGACGAATATTCCTCCGCACAATCTGCGCGAGGTGGTCGCTGCAACCGTGCACCTGATTGAGAACCCGGGAGCGACCACCGAAGAACTCTTACAATTTGTAAAGGGTCCCGATTTCCCCCTAGGCGGAGTCGCGTTTAATCAGGCTGATATCAAGCACGCGTACAGCTCGGGTAAGGGGCCGGTGGTGGTGCGCGGCGAAGCCGAGATTGTGGATGATGGCAAGAAGGATACGCGCATCGTGATCACCTCGATCCCGTATCGGGTGAATAAGAGTGAGCTCATTTCACGGATCGCTGATCTGGTGCAGGAGAAGAAACTTGAGGGTATCCGCGATCTGCGCGATGAGTCGACGACCGACATTCGGGTCGTGGTGGAGCTCAAGGGAACCGCGCACCCACAGGCGGTCTTAAATGCGCTCTATAAGCACACAGAGCTCGAGAGCACCTTCCACTACAATATGCTCGCGCTGGTCGACGGCGTGCCCGAGATGCTCTCCCTCTCGGGGATGCTCGAGCACTTTATCGCGCATCGCCAGGAAGTAGTGAAGCGACGTACCGAGTATGACCTGCGCCAGGCTGAGGCGCGTGAACATATCCTCCTGGGGCTCTGTAAAGCGCTCGATCATATCGACGAAGTCATCGCGATTATCAAGAAGGCGGCCGACGTTCCCGCAGCTTCTCTCGCGCTCCAGAAAAAGTTTGGCTTCTCTGTTCTTCAGGCCACAGCGATTCTCGAGATGCGTCTCTCTAAGCTCGCGGGTCTCGAGCGCAAGAAGCTCGAGGACGAGCTCTCCGAGGTGCAGGCCCTGATTGCAAAGCTCAAAGACATCCTCTCATCGCCCAAGAAAATTCTTGCGGTAGTGAAACGCGAACTCGAAGAACTTGCAGAGAAATATGGTGACGATCGACGCACCAAGATCGTGCGAGGCGGCGTACAGAACATTTCAGTCGAAGACATGGTACCTGATGAAGACACCATGCTTGTCCTGACTTCTGGCGGTTATGTGAAGCGCACCAATCCTGCCGAGTATCGCCGCCAGAAACGGGGCGGGGTAGGGGTGGTCGATATTGCGACTAAGGAAGAGGACATCGTGACTCACTTCCTTGTTGCTTCGGCACATGCCGATCTCCTCTTTTTCACCACGCTTGGAAAGGCATACCAACTTAAGATGTATGAGATTCCGGAAGGGCGCCGTGCGACGAAAGGGAAAAGCATTATGAACTTCCTTCCGCTTGCGGGTGAAGAGTCGGTGACGAGTGTTCTCGCGGTGCCCAAGGGTGCGGCGCTTGAGGCTTCTTCTATTGTTTTTGTGACCAAGGGAGGCGTGGTGAAGCGTGTCGCGGCCAAGAGCTTCGCAGACGTGCGTCGCTCCGGCATCATCGCGATCAATCTTCAGAAGGGCGACACGCTCGTCTCGGCAAATCTCTCGGGGAGTGGTGACACCGTCTCGGTGGTGACGTCGAAAGGCCAGTCGATCCGCTTTGAAGCCGAAGAGGTGCGGGAGATGGGGCGCACGGCCGGCGGCGTGCGCGGTATGAGTGTGAAGAGGGGTGATAAGGTGGTCTCGGCTGAAGTGATTCCTGCAAATGCAAAAGACCCCTCGCTCCTGGTGATCATGGGTAAGGGCTATGGTAAGCGCACCAAACTATCTGAATACAAGATCCAGGGTCGCGGCGGTTCAGGAATTAAGACTGCAGAAGTGACCGCCAAGACCGGCGAGATCATCGGCGCGCGCGTGGTCTCGGGGAGCGTTGAAGGCGAAGAGCTCGTGGTGGTCTCCAAGAAGGGGCAGGTGATCCGTACTGGTGTCGCCGAGATCCCTTCGCTCGGCCGCGCGACTCAGGGCGTCCGCGTGATGAAAATGCGCGAGGGCGACTCCATCGCCTCCCTTGTCGCGCTCTAGTTTTTAATGAAAAAGATTGTCGTTACCGTGCCAATTGCAAATGCTGATGCGGTGCGGCAGGCGATTGGGGAGTCAGGTGGCGGATGCGTGGGGAAGTATTCTTTCTGTAGTTTTAGCGTGCGAGGTACAGGGCGATTTCAACCGAATGAAGGCGCGCACCCCGCAATCGGAGAAGTAGGGAAGCTTGAAGCCGTTGAGGAAGAGCGGATTGAAATAAGTTGCGACGACGCTCTCCTCGCCAGTGTGGTCGCCGCCATCCGCTCCGTGCATCTCTATGAGGAACCAACAATCGACATATACCCTCTCGAAAATCTTGAAAATTAGTTAACCATATTCTTATCAACAAACGGTCGTCGAGAGATAAGAATATTGAGATACAGTGAAAGAATGGGGAAACTCGAAGAGGCATCTCGAAAAAGAAAGAAAAAACGAGATATACAGAACGTAGTGCTAGCTTCTATTGCCGTCGCCGGTTTGATACCACTTGCGGCCATTGCGGGGAATGCATTACAACTCCTTAAGTATTTACCGCATGACAAATATAATCTCCGTTATCGCACCAAGTCGGCCGCAGGGCGTTTGGTCGCTAAAGGGTATGCAACGTGGATAGAGAAAGATGGCAAGAAGTATCTACGCATAACCCCGGCAGGACGTGAGGTATTTACGTTTGAACAAGCAAAAAACGCCCTCATGAATCAGAAAAAGAAGTGGGATGGGCGCTGGCGTATGGTCGTTTTTGACATTCCAGAACGACGGCGCAGGATTCGCAACAGACTCTGCGTCATTATGGGCGAGATAGGTTTTGTGCGATTGCAAGACAGTGTGTGGGTGTATCCGCACGACAGTGAGGACTTCATCGCGCTCCTCAAAGCGGAGCTGAAGATCGGTAAGGACGTGTTGTACGCAATCGTCGACACTATTGAGCACGACACGCATCTCAGGCGACACTTCAAACTCCCGGAAAGGGACTAGAGGAATATTCTTATTAGTCGACGGTCGTCCAAAGATAAGAATATTCGATCGTGCACGAGATCAGGAGATCACAAGAGCAGGAGAGCGGGGGTAGTGGTAGTGCGTCGTGGCGGGGTGTTGTAGGATACAGGGTATGAGTGATGTTGTGAGGCACACGCATGAAGAACCGCACGTTGATCGGTGGCACTATCTTGACTACCGTGACGGGAGGAACGACTGGAATTTTATCGAGTGGAAGTACTTTTAAAGCATTCCAAGGTCGAACCTTGGAATGCGTGAGTGTTGATTGCGCGGGGCCGGAGGCCCCGCGCATGGTATTTTAGAGGTATGACTGCGTTTAGCACCCCGAGAGAGAATGTCTTACAACTCGGGCTCCGGGAGGGGATGAAGGTAGCCGACTTTGGCGCGGGCTCTGGTCACTATGCGCGCGCGGCCGCGGCGATCGTCGGCCACAGCGGGAAGGTCTATGCGATCGAAGTGCAAGAAGATATCCTCAAGCATCTCAAGCTCAATACGCACATCCACCACCACAGCATCATCGACACAATCTGGGGTGATATCGAGAAACAGGGCGGCTCACATCTGCGTGATGCCTCGCTTGATGCGGTGATCCTCGCGAACACACTCTTTCAGATCGAGCATCGTGAGGGACTCCTCGCCGAGATCACACGCGTCCTCAAGCCAGAAGGGAAGCTCATGGTGATCGACTGGGCTGGGAGCTACGGAGGGATCGGCCCCGCGGCTGAGCAGGTGATCAGTGAGCACGTTGCCGAGGAACTTTTTATCAACGGCGGCTTTCATAAGGTGAAATCATTTCGCGCGGGGCCGCACCACTACGGTATACTCTTTACAGCTCCATGAAGATCTCACTCTTTCAAGGTATTCTGATGGGCGTGTTTTGCCTCGGGGCACTGATCGGTCTTTTTGTCTTCTCAACCTACAAAGGCGACAGCGCAGCAAGTGCGGTCGGCTCGGTGACGATCTGGGGTACGCTCCCGGCCGCGAGTGTGCAGTTAACACTCACCACACTGGGACAAACGACAGCCGAATTTAAGAACGTTACCTACAGTGAGAAACGGTCAGCGACACTCGGAACCGACCTCGCCGCCGCGATCGCAACAGGCGTTGCGCCTGATCTCGTCCTCGCCTCACAGGAAGAGCTGAAAGCGCTTATCAAGTTTATCGAGCCGATCCCGTTCTCAAGCATATCGGCAGCCTCTTTTCAGAACACATTTGTGGGGGCGGCAGATATATTTGCTGCCCCCAGCGGCCACTACGGACTCCCGTTTCTCGTCGACCCAATCGTCCTCTATAGTAACCAATCGATTCTCTCTTCAAACGGCATCGCTCGTCCACCAGCGACGTGGGAGGCACTCGCCGGACTCGTGCCCTCGGTTGCAGTCCTGACCCCCTCACGCCAGATCACCCGGGCGCTCATCGCGCTTGGTACCTATACCAATATCCACAACGCCCACGCGATCCTCTCAACTCTCTTCCTCCAAGTGGGCATCCCACTCTCAACCCGGTCATCGGTCGGAGGTATAACGGCAGATCTCGGCGCGCGTATGCTGGAGGGGGTGCCGCGTGGAGAGGCGGTGCTCGGCTTCTACACCCAGTTTGCCGACCCGACAAAAGTCTCGTACACGTGGAATGCCTCGCTCCCTAACTCCGAGCAGTCTTTTCTTTCAGGTGACCTCACTCTCCACCTCGATTATGCCTCGCGCGCGCGCGTGCTACGCACCACTAACCCCAATCTCGACTTCACTGTTTCAGCAGTCCCGCAGCCTGCAACAGCGAACGTGAAGCGAGTCTACGGCCTCGTCTACGCGTTTATGATCCCACGCGCGCAGGTCAACCGCACAGGAGCGTTTACGGTCGCAACGCTGTTTACCGGTTCAGATGCCCAAAGAATCGCTTCCGCTGTTACGGGTCTCGCGCCCTCAACACTCACCGAGCTCTCTGTCGCACAGAACGACCCTACTGCCGCAGTGGTCAACAGCGAGGCGCTCTATACCAGCGCATGGCTGTCCCCAGCCCCCGAGCGCGTTGATCAGGTTTTCTCGAGTATGATTGGGAATGTGATGTCCGGACGTTTCAGTATCCCCGTTGCGCTCTCGACTGCCGAGCAGTCGCTTAACGCCGCCCTCCAACAATGAAAAGAATCATCCACGCCACCATTTCTCTCTTGTTCTTTAGCATACTTCTCACTCCCGCTTCTGTGTCCGCGGTTGGCTTGGGAGGAGCGTGCACGGGTTTTGGTAATACACCGGGTGTCTGTGTGAGTCGAAGTAGTTGCGGTTTCTCAAGCGACCTCGGTTCACTTCAATGCGATGCGGCTTTTACCTGCTGCGCGACCGGAGACTTTGCTTGTTCAGACCAAGCAGTTGGGACGTCGTGCTACACGAGTAGCGGCGCGATTGGTCAGTGTACAACAGACAGACACTGCGTCTCGAGCGCGCGAGGCGGGACGCTATGCACTGCGACCTCGTGTCCCGCAGGTACCACATGCTCAAGCAACGGGAGTTGCGTACCCACTGTCGGAGGCACGTGTCCAGCAGTGCCATGTCCTAGTGGCACTACTTGTACCAATGGCTCCTGTTTGCCAAATTCTGGAGGGACCGGCGGCGGAACCTCCGTCACCCTCATCGACCCCTTTGGCGGGCTCACTCTCATGGCCTTTTTGAATAAAATCCTCGACTTTGTCATCCAGATCGGCACGGTCGTGATCATCTTGATGCTGGTCTATGTCGGATTCCTCTTTGTGGTCGCGCGTGGTGACACGGGTAAGCTCACCACCGCGCGACAAGCGCTCCTCTACACCGTGATCGGCGCGCTCATCCTCCTTGGCTCTAAGGCAATAGCGCTCGGTATCGAGGCGACCGTGCGGGCGCTCTCGGTGGGGCAGTAGTATGACCTTTGCCCAATTTATCGGCAGCGGCACCACCGGTATCATCGGGGTCCTGAACACCATCGTCGTGCCGGTCATCTTCGCCCTCGCCTTCGTGGCGTTCGTCTATGGCGTGGTGAAGTATTACTTTCTCCACGGAGATGATGAAAAGAAGCGTGCCGAGGGGCACCAGTTTGTCCTCTGGGGTCTCCTCGGGATGGTGCTCCTCTTCTCGGTCTGGGGGGTGGTCAACATGCTCTTATCCACGCTCGGTATCGCCCCGGCATAATCCTGTGTCATACTGACTACACATAAAACTAATCATATGGACTCAACCCTCGGACTCGTCGTGCTCCTCACCGGGAACGCTAGCGCCACGCTCTGCACCACCAGCATTTGTTCGGTCGCACGCACAATCATATACATCATCAATGGCGTCTTGGTGCCGCTCCTCTTCGCGGTCGCGTTTATCGTCTTTCTCTATGGGGTGGCGAGCGCCTATATCTTCTCTCGTGGAGATGAGGAGGGAGTGAAGAGGGGGCACCGCCTTATTCTCTGGGGTCTCATCGGCTTTGCGGTGATGATCTCGATCTGGGGGCTGGTGAACGTGGTGGCCAACACCTTTGGCCTCGGAGGTCAGTTCGCTCCCGCGTATCCGAGCTCGCTTCCAGCTCAAACCGTAACGTCTTAATATCAACTATGAAAAAACTCTCGCATCTCACCCTCGGTCTCATTCTTGCCAGCTCCTTTGTTGTACCATTTTTTGCTCTTGCAGATTCCCCGGGGGCAGCCAATGGGTCTGCTTGCGATTTCAACAATCGAGGGGCAGGTAGTGGCAGGATCTATAACGGTACATGTGTCGCTACGGCCGATTACCCTAGTCAGTCAAACACAGGAAGCATCAACGATGCCTCTCTCAATTTCTACAAAAACTTGATCGTCGGGACGGTCAACAATATTCTCGTCCCGGTCTTGATCGCCATAGCGTTTATCGTCTTTCTCTGGGGGATCTACAAGGCCTTTATCTACAATGCCGCGAGCGAGGGTGACAAAGCAGAGGGGAGAAAGTTTGCGATGTGGGGCATCATCGGCTTCGTCATCATCCTCTCTCTCTGGGGGATCGTTAATATCGTGAAGGACACCCTCATCCCCTCCAACGCAAACAGCGCACGCCCAACCTACCCCACGCTATAACTATCCACACGCGTGGGGAAAAATGGTTGACCGAGGGGAGGGGAGCGTTATACTTACTACGTTATCCACTTAGCTACATTATGAAAAAACTCATCGCTTTTACTTCAGGTGCGTTCGCCGTTCTCGCGCTCCCGCTCATCGCGGCGGCTGCGCCAGTCAGCAACCTCTCGGGGGTCGGTACGTTCATTATCGACACCATCAACAATATTATCGTTCCGGTGCTCTTCGCGGTCGCGTTTATCGTCTTCATCTGGGGTGCCTTCCAGACCTTTATCGCTGGTGCCACCAGTGACGACGTGAAGGAGAAGGGTAAAAACCTCATGCTCTGGGGCCTTATCGGCTTCTTTGTCATGGTCTCGGTGTGGGGTCTCGTGAATATCCTTACCGGGTCGGTCACCTTCTCTAGCACGACCATTACTCAACCGGGAACTGGTGGGGTCAGAACTGGTACGTAGTCAGGAATGACCGTTCTCAACCAATTTCTCCAGAAGGTTGTCACGGAGATTGTTAATCCGCTCATCCTTCTTCTCGCTGCCGTTGCATTTGTCGTCTTTCTCTGGGGTGTGTTCGAGTTTATCGCACGCGCAGGCGATGAAACAAAGCGCGCTGAAGGAAAGAAGGCGATCCTCTGGGGTCTCGTGGGGATGGTGATTATATTCGGCGCATACGGGATCATCAACGTCGCGCTGCAGACCTTCAATCTCGCCCCGATCCAGAAAATCTCGCAGTAGTAGTGTAGCTAAAAAATCAAAGGCCCGCTTTTGGCGGGCCTTTGTGGTTGTGTCGCGCACCTGCGCGACGAAAGATCATTTCGGCTGGTGTATCCAGTCAGCCGAGTTCGGCTGCCCGGTTGTGTCCCGAGCAAACCAGAATTCAGGCGCTTCGACCGAGCACCGCCCCCCAGTGGGGATCTGCTCGATTTCGTTGTTACCGTGTACGCAGTACGAGTCGAAGCCCGTGCCCACGAACGTGATAACGTGGCCTGGTCGTGCCGACATCCTGACCGTGTCGCCGTATGGCGCCATCGGTAAGAGTCGCGACTTGCTCGGTTGGCTTGCCGACGCCCCTGGGGGCGGCGGCGTGTCCGGCCGACCGAAGGTCCACGACCACAGCACGCTGACGACGAACAGTGCCGCGATCAGGTGCACCAAAGGCATCGCTGCCTTCAGCCACACCCCGACCAGGACGTAGGCCGCCACGAGGATGATCAGCAGCCCGAGCCAATACGTCCTGAAGAACATGCCGACGGTTCCCACCGATGGCGCCTCCGCAGAGTGTGCGAGGTTGCCCCAAGGGACAACCCACACCGCCAGAGCGATCACGATCACGGCAGCAATGCCGATGATGTAGTGACGTGGTGTCCCTGGGACCCCACCTGCGACGGCAGCCCGGATTGGAGTCCGAAAATGCCACCACAGACCGCCAAGTATCACCAGAACGAGAAGCACGAGCGGGCCGGTCATGGCTGGCCTCCTTTCTTGCTAGAGCCCAGAGCACTCTGGGCGCCCTTGACGAGGCCCATCATGTCCCTCATGCCGCCTTCAGCGCCGGCCACGAGCACATCGGTCTTGTCCGACAGCCCGCGGACAGCTTCCGAGGCAAGAACGGCTTCACCGTCCACCTTGAGAGCCTCCATCATCTCCTTGCGTCCAGTTGCCTGGGCCTTCAGGAGCGCCAGTTCGGCCGCTGCTCGACCAGCGCCCTCCTCAGTGAGTCGCGTCTTCTCGGCACCGGCCTTGATGACCGTTTGCGCCGCATTGGCTCGTTCGATCGGGATGCCGGCGAGCGCACTGCTCACTCCATGACTGATGTCAGGAGAGATCATGCGCGTTGCGATGATGCTTACGCCGGAGTTCTCGAAACGGTCACCGATCGTTGTCACCAAGGCAGCATTGATCGTAGGCAGATGGTCGATAAAGCTTGCTGGCGTGTGACCGACAGCGACTTCGGCAAGGACCGCTTCAGCGATGTCGCGGACCTGCTTCTCGACCTGCTTCTCGTCCGAGTAGTTCGACGCGTACAACAGCACGTTCTTGACGGCCCATTGCACCCAGAACGACAGTGTGACTGTCATTCGTGTCGAGAGCACAGCATCAGCACTATGCCCCTCCGGTCCCTTCGAACCGGTAACTACGCGGATGGCGCGCACCATCCCTTCGGGCAGTTGTGCAGTGTCATCGCCCTTGAAGACTTTTTCGGGGTCTCCAGGGCATTGAAACTGCTGCACCGGACGGGGCGCCAACCGCATCTGCATCAAGCCAAATGGCAAGAAATGCAGACCCGAAGGCAACTCCTTGAGGGCCTTACCGTAGCTGAATGCTGCGCCGACGCGGTCCTCAGCAACCTTCCTGAGTGATAGCGCCAGATACAGCACCACCGCCAGCAAGGTTGTCGGACCGCCGTCGAAGTACGGCATGAGCTCGACGCTCCAAGTTGTCAAGCTAAGGACCAGGAGAATGGCAACGAACGCCACTCCCGCGACCCACAGCTTCTTGTACAGCCCGGGATGGGGCTGGACGGGTGCGGGGCTAACCGCAGTTGTCGTGGTGGCCATCTTTGGCTCCTTTCTCTTTCAAATTGCAGGAAACCCCCATTGGGTCTCCCATGGGTCTAATAATACACGAAAATAGCCATTTGTCAATGGCTTGGGAGGGTCCGGAGGGGCGCCAGGGAGCGAGCATCTTGGCGGGTATTTTGCCCGCACCGCATCGCATCAAGACCCTATCCACGAAATACTGCTATAGCATCAAATCGGGGATAATTTTTAGAAGTGGAAATATCGGCCCCTCAAGCAGAAGGGAGGTCGAAGTCAGGCAGATGGGAGGCCGAAGTGCGTCCGGATGCGCGCATCGTTTTCTATCTCCTCAATCACCGCATAGAGCACATCCTTACCAATATGAAGATCTGTCTTAAGCAACGCAATAAATTCCTCACAATCATATGGGTAGATCCAGGCACTGTCTTGGATACGGAGGAAGCCGATCTCGCGCATCTCATGACGTAAGAGCTCTCGCACGTGCTTGCGCTTTTCTGGTATGTCGAACATGACGAGTCGATACCGCCTGTCCCACCTCCGTGGCTTTGCCTGGGTGAGTGTCAGCCGCTGTTGCTCAAGGGCAAAAACCGCCTCACCACGTTTTGTGAGTTGTACGTATTTCATTCCCTCACGCTCGATGAACTCAACCTCACCCTTTATTTTCAAACGGGTTAAAACGCCCTTTGACTGATATTTCAGACGTGTAAGTGTGCCAGACTTTCCGAGAAGCTTGAATATGTTTGGTGCAACGGCCGCGACCGCGATCACTCCAGCAATCCCAATTGTAGCAATGGCGATGTTCCGCATATTGCGACGACGTTGCTTGTGCCGAGCACCAGCCTCGAGAGCTCCCATGCTTGTAGCATAAACCACGCGTATCCACGAAACTATGCTATAGCAGAAAGTTGTGGATATGCTGAATTAAAAAATAGGGAAAGCTAACTAGGTACTCATATTGAACAGCGTCGGATTTGTGCACCTACCTGGGCTCGAACCAGGGACCGTCTCCTTAAGAGGGAGCTGCTCTA
>ERZ1292625.2104-Hain-H41-01um-R1-2104-length-19750-cov-12_pt1 | contig 19572 bp, 25 predicted proteins | sample MGYA00564400_ERZ1292625 | MGnify/ENA primary metagenome ERZ1292625 (study PRJEB36523, sample SAMEA6512639) | groundwater metagenome | collected 2019-01-08 | study: AquaDiva: Metagenomics assemblies of 32 groundwater samples
TGGATGAAATCGCCGTCCGCCACTATCTACCACCGATATTGCGTATGATCCTGGACAACCCTGCCAAAGCCTTTCTGTGCCCTTGCACCGATGGAGGATGTGACGGATGCCGCCTTTCGGCGGTTGATTGCAAAATACGGGAAGCCCGATGTTATGTTCACCGAATTTACCTCGGCCGACGGCTTAGTGCTTGCTGATGAAAAAGGACAGAAGAAATTGCGGAAAAAGCTTTTGTATTCGGAATCGGAACGCCCGATAGTGGCGCAAATTTTCAGTTCAGTTCCGGAAAATATCGAGAAGGCTTCCAAACTCGTTGCGGAGCTCGGTTTCGACGGCGTGGATATCAACATGGGATGTCCAGTTCGTGTCGTCGAGAAAAGCGGCTGCGGCTCGGCACTTATAAAGAATCCCGCGCTTGCGCGCGACCTTATCAGGGCTGCAAAAACGTCTGGCCTTCCCGTTTCGCTCAAAACACGAATCGGATACAACAAGGACGAGCTGGATTTTTGGCTTCCCGAATTGCTATCGGAAAGTCCTGCGGTGATTACGATACATGCGCGTACGCGCAAAGAGATGTCAGATGTACCCGCGCGATGGGATCGCATCAAGCGTGCCGTCGAGATTCGTGATTCACTTGGATCTAAAACACTAATTATCGGGAATGGGGATGTTAAAGATATTGAGGACGCGCGCGCGAAGGCGCACGAGACGTTGTGCGACGGTGTGATGCTCGGGCGCGCCATTTTCGGCAACCCGTGGTTATTTATGGATATTGGACATTCATATATTCCGACATCGGAGGAGAGGGTTCGCGCGCTTTTGGAACACCTCGCACTCTTTGAGGAGCTTCTAGCAGATACTGCAAACTACGCCACCATGAAAAAGCACTTCAAGGCGTACATTTCCGGCTGGAACGGCGCTAAAGAATTGCGGGTGCGGTTGATGGATACCAATAGTCTTGAAATGGCGCGAGATATTCTCGCATCATATTTACATTAGAGAAACACTCACGCCCCCAAAAGTCCCCGCACGTCTTCCCATGCGAGTTTTTTGAAGAGATCTTTACTTTCGCCGACGAGAGCGTCGAAGAGTTTTTGCTTGCGCTCCTGGAGCACGGCGATTTTCTCTTCGATGGTGCCCTTGGTGCGCAGGCGATAGACATGCACTGTGCGCGTTTGTCCGATGCGATGCGTGCGATCGACCGCTTGCCGCTCGACGCTTGGATTCCACCACGGATCGAAGATGACGACGCAATCGGCCGCGACCAGATTGAGACCGACACCGCCCGCTTTGGTGCTGATGAGGAATACTGCCGTGTCGGGATCTTTTGTAAACGATTCGATTACCTCTTTGCGGTTGCGCGTCTTGCCCGAGAGATAAGCGTGAGCGATTTTGCGTTTAGCCAACTCGCGTTCGAGAATATCGAGCATGCCGGTGAATTGGCTGAAAACGAGTGTCTTGCGCTTTTCGGAGCGCATGCGTTCGATGATCTCCATGCATTCGTCGAGCTTAGCCGAAGGGTACACTCCGCGTTTCTTTGGCGGTAAGACGAGCGCGGGATGATTGCAGATTTGTCGCAGGCGCGTGAGTCCTGCCAAGATATGTATCTGTGAGGCGGCGAATCCTTTGCTCTTTACCGCGCTCGTGATGTCGTTACGGACGCGTTTTAGCACGTCTTGATAAAGGAGGTTTTGCTCATCGGAGAGTGCGCAGGTGATTACTTGTTCGATCTTGGGTGGCAATTCCGGGAGCACTTCTCCTTTGGTACGGCGCAACATGAAAGGAGTTACTTTGGTTTTGAGCCGTGTGAGCGCGTGCGCGTCGGAACGCTTCATAATGGGGTGGCCGAAATGTTTTTGGAAATGCGCGTGGTGCCCCAAAAATCCCGGCATGAGGAAATCGAATTGCGACCACACCTCCTCGACGCTATTTTCGAGCGGTGTGCCGGTGAGCGCGAGGCGGTGATCGCTTTTTATGCGCCGTGCCGCATGCGCGTTCTTCGTTCTCGGATTTTTGATGTATTGCGCTTCGTCGAGAACGCAATAATTAAAATGGACTTTGCGTTTTTCATACATTTCGATGTCTTTTTGCAACGAGGGATATGATGTGATGACCAGATCGTGTTTCTTTATGTCTTTGACAAGGGCTTCGCGCTCCGCTTGTGGCCCGTCGACGACGAGTGTTTTCAGATGTGGCGCGAATCTTCCCGCCTCTTCCGCCCAATTATGGAGCAGGGTCTTTGGCGCGACGACGAGGGATGGCTTGTTTTCCTGTGCGTGCATCGAAAGTGCGGCGAGCGCTTGAAGCGTTTTGCCGAGGCCCATATCGTCGGCCAGGACTCCGGCAAATTTGTACTTGTGTAAAAATGTGAGCCAATGCACGCCCGCCGACTGGTACTCGCGCAGTGTGCTGGAAAATGGCTTCGGAATGCGCACGCTCTTCACAAGTTTGCCTTGTCGTACTTCGCTCACGAATGAATCGAAGGCTTTCGATACGCGCGCGCTGTAGTGCGGCGAGCCCTTGGTCATCGCGTCGAGCTCGGGCGCGTGATAGGCGCGGCCTTCGTATCGTCCTGCGTCGTTCTTGCGGAAGTGTGCGAGAAGCTCGATGAGGCGTTCAATCGCCTCATGATTGGTAATGCGTAAGACGCGACCGTCGCTCGTCTTGAATAGCGTGTCGCCACTTTCGATAAACGCTTCGATGTCGGAGAGTTGTACGCGATTGTCGCCGCAGTAGAGTTCGATATCGAACGCGAGCCAATCGTTCTCGGCGTTGAAATCGATGTCGAACGATGTGCGAAATTCCGACGGCGTGATGTCGAGCATGTCGTGCGGATAGCGCATCTCGTAGCCTAGTGCCTTGAGATGCGGCAAATTCCGGTCGGCGAACTGCGCGATTCCGCGTTCGCCACGCACGGTCGCTCTGCCTTTTGATGTGAGGCCGAGCTTTTCGCCATGCGTCTCCGCGAGAGTGAAGAGGGTGCGCTCCAGCTTCTCGACGACGGGAGTGATATGTATCGTCGCGCCGAGAGGACGCGTCACAGTTGTAATGCCGAATGCCGGATCGTGACGGCGCAAAACACTAAGTTTATGCCCCGCGGTCGATAGGTGTGTCGTATCGCACACAGGCAACACTACGCCACCGTAGTCGACCGATGGCAACACCGCGAGCGTATTTGCTTTCATATCGTAATCGACGACGATGATTGGTTTCGGCTCATAACGCTCGATCGCATATGACGGCTCGATTCGCATCTCGCAATCGAGGTGCGCGGTGGATTCGGCGATGATCTCGTTGATGTGTTCGTATTCACCATCGAGCATATCCGTAGTTCCTTTTTTCTGTGTATCGCCGATGTAACGATTGTACGCATCATAGTCGGACGGGCTATAGGCGCGTTCTAGAATATGTGCGAGAAGCAAAGGCAAAGGTGTTATCTCGACGGTATTCTTGCGCACGATCAAAAGCCCATTCTCTCCCGAGGCGACCCCTTGGACATCGCTCATGTCAGTGGGGGAAATGTTGAGTGTGATCACATCGTACTCATGATTACCATGCACCGATTCGCGCGTGTTTTTGGAAAGTACTGCGCTGGTGCGCCGCGGTTCCGCCCATGCGAGATCGCGGGCGTTACCATATGAAGCATTGTCGCGCACCAAAAGCCCCGCCTCTCGCGCGAGCGCAAACACGCGCGTCAGATCTATTTTCTTTTGTTCCTCGTATGGGGATTGTTCCCGCACGCGCAAGATTTCGAGAAGTTCCCTTTGCGGTTCGGTAAGCTCTTTTTCTTTTTCCATTATCTCGCGCATGGTCACATGCGTTTCGTACCAGTATTTGTGCGATGTGTTTTTCGCAACGGACGCGTTGTATATCGAACCGTTGGATGTGCTGATCGAAAGATGGTAACGCTGTTCGAACGGCAGGCGCGGCTTCTGTGGTTTTGGCGGCTGTTGTTTTTTCTCGACAGCAGGCACGGGCGGCGGTGGCTTCGCCGCCGCCGCAAGTTGTGCGATCACATTATCGGCGAGAAGCGTCGTGTCTATTCCCGCCACGGCGAGTCGCGCGCGCATGTCCGCAAGCGGATCGGTTTTTTCTTCTGGTGCGGGTATCGCCTGCGCAGGAGTGCGACGATAGTGGTCCGCATACGCTTCCGCGAGTGCGACGATATGCTTGCATACATATTCGTTACCATACGGACACGAGCAATCGTATCCGGAAAGTCCGCTCGTCTGCGCATCTATCATGAGTGATGTCTCATACCTGCGCGTGCCGCGCACGCGCGAATCGACCACCACTTCCTTGTCGTTCGTCCGTATGGAGAGTGCGCCCACGCGCCCAATTTGAAAATAGCGCTCACCGCGCGCGAACACGCCATAATTCACACTGTCGCGGATTTCTTTTCTTAAAACCGCAGGATTGAAAATAGACATAATACAGGCCACGATACCTGTTAGTCGTAAAACCGCAACTTATCCTGAGCGCAACATGAACGCAGGATTCCTTACATGTTACACTCGAAGTTCAATTAACTATGAAAACTGTCTATCTCGTCAGACACGGGGAAAGCGAGGCAAATGCGGGCTTCCCGACATATCAAGCGGAGACAAGCAAGCTTACCGAACGGGGAATAGCGCAGGCTCGCTTTATCGCAAAGAGGTGCGAGAAACTGCCTATTGACGTATGTATTGCAAGCACGGCAGTTCGCTCTCAAGAAACCGCACGGATCGTAGGATCAGCAATCGGGCAGACGATTGAGGTGGAAGAAGTTTTCACCGAACGCAGGCTTCCGGAAGAGATGATCGGAATGTCGCGTTCGGATAAGAAAGCGCAAGAACTCGAACTGCGCTGGCTTCGCGGTTTTTATGAAGAGGGAATACGACTCGGCAATGGTGAGAATTTCTCTGATCTTAAATTGCGTGGCGCATCTGCGCTAAAGCATCTTGAGGATCGTTCCGAGTCGAATATTCTCGTAGTCACGCACGGTTTTTTTCTGCGGATGATCGTAGCCTGCGTTATCCATGGAGAGTCTCTCACGCCGCGGGAGTTCGAAAGATTTGCGCAAGGCGTCTCAACGCATAACACAGGACTCACTGTGCTGAAATTCGGCCGACATTTTTTTCAACGCCTCCACATAGAACCGCGAGATGGGTGGGTTTTGGATGCATGGAACGACCACGCGCATTTGGGGTAGGGAAATCACGCTTTTTGAAAAAATGGCTAGGCAGTTAACGCAGAATGCGGCAGTTCCTCCTGTTCAGTCATATGCTTCGCTCCGGTGCTTTACGGCTTCTACCATGACTTTCTGCCCATGGCCTTCTTGCAGGAAATAGATGACGCGGTAATCTCCCACGCGCAACTTACACAATTTCCTCAAATCATGATGCAGTTTCCGCGTCAGTACCTCATCGAAATGTTCCCCGAACCACAATACTTTTGCGGCGATTTTGCGTGCAACGATGGCATCGAGATCGTCAAGATCATCAAGCGCATCGTCGCTCCATTCAACCGAGGCCATATTTCTTCGCCACCACCGCCATGGGAGTGAATTTCTGCGGGCGAGCCATGCGCCGCCACAGTTCTGCCACGAAACTTTTCTTCAATGTCAGTCCGTCATCCGGATCGCCGTACATCTCTATCATCTTTTGCTCTATGCGATGCTCCAAATCCTGATCCGTGACGGTTTTGCTCATGCGGAAATGATACTATAGCTCGCGTTGCGAGCTATATTGACAAAAGTTTTATCCGTTGTACACTTCCGTAGGTTAGTATAGTGTGCATCTCCGAAAAAAAGATAGCATTCGCTTGAGCACACACAAGCGGGCTATCGCCACATAAGGGGACATCATGAGGTTCTTATTTAGGTGGGTCGCCGTGGCGGGGGCTGTTGTTGGTGGCATTTTTGCTGCCAATAGTGGTTACCCCGAGTTGGTGAGTTGCATTGTCGCCACTCTCTCATATTACTTGGTGCAAGCAAGCGACCGCTTCTAATCATCAAGTCGGGACCCAATAAAAAGGGGCGCCTCGCGGTGCCTCTTTTCTTTTTCACATACACACCGTCGTCCGTGAGATCCATCATGCGGGAGAGTTTGTCTATGGAGATGTTCCACTCACTCTCCATTCAGTACATGGTATAGTGTCCATCCTATGAATGCCTCGCTCAAATTCTTTATCGCCTGGACGGCTGTTTTTTTGTTTCGTCTTATTCCCTTCCGACCGCCGAATTTCGAGCCGATGCTGGCTACAGTGATGCCGTTCTCCAAGCGTTATGGAATTGCGGGCAGTTTTCTTTTTGGATTTCTGGGGATAATGCTCTACGATGCCATAACAAGCGGATGGGGGAGTTGGACGTGGATTACCGCTCTGTGTTACGGAATTTTAGGCATCTGTGCGCATTACTTTTTTAAGAATCGAGAGGGGAGCGTAAGAAATTTTCTCATCTTTGGAGTACCCGGTACAATTTTCTACGATGCCGTTACAATGCTGATCGGTCCCATATTCAATCGCCAACCTCTTGTCGTCGCTATCGCGGGTCAGATTCCATTTACGCTCATGCATGTACTCGGCACGGTCGTTTTTGCAATACTGCTTAGTCCGGTTTTATATCGCTGGATAATTCAGGATGAAGCATTCGCATTTTTTCGAACCTTTGCACGCAACTGATTCCGATCCAAAGAAAGATTCCTCCGACCGCATATCCTCCAAGTACATCGCTTGCAAAATGCAAGCCAAGATAAAGCCTGCTGAATCCTACAAGTGTGACAAGCGTCGCAATACTCAAGAGCCCTATGATGCGTATGCGAGGGAAATGTTTCCACAATACGAATGCAATAAAACCATATAGAGCAAGTGAGAGCGCAGAGTGTCCGCTTGGAAATGCAAATCCACTTTCGAGATAGGCTTGATATGTGATGTCGGGGCGCACACGCGCTATGGTTTCCTTAAGGAAAAAAACAACAGCTCCTGCGCCCATCACGGATATGCACAATCCCAATAAATCCGAGAATCTTTTGCGGACAATTAAGAAGAGCGCGAGTGCTGTTGCAATTCCTCCTATCGCAACGGTACTTCCGAATTCCGTGATGAAGATCAGTATTTGAACAAGATCGCCATTGCGCAGAGAATATAGTGTTTGCAATATGTAAAAATCGATTCCATCCATATCAAAATATTCTCGGCAGAAATATTATTGCCCCGACGATAAAAGCGGCCACAGAAGCAATCAGTACGGAAGCGGCGGCGAGATCTTTAATCTTTCCGATATGCGGATCATGGCTACTCTTGTATTTGTCGCAAAGTTCTTCAAGCGCCGTATTGAATACCTCGGCGGAAAGTACAAAACCCATCGTAAGGATCAACGCAATCCACTCAGTTGCCGTAATATCGAAAAACAATCCGAATAGTGACACTAAAACGGCGGCGAATGATTGAAGTCTGAAGCTGATTTCTTCACGCCACGCAATTCGTATTCCCTTTATCGCATAGCGGACATTATGCAGTTTTTTCTCCAGCATGATTTCACTATTATACAGTATTTGATATAGTAAATGGTATGGACGATCTTTTGAAACTGGTTGCTTTTGAACCTAAGAATCGGCATCGGCCGTATGTTAATTCCGCAGTGCGCTTCCACCATCAATATACGGCGGAAGATCGTTTACGCTCGGCGCTCGTTGCTCATTGGAACGTATTTCAGTATCCGTCCGAAATGGTTATTGGAGACCTAATTTCCGATTCCGGCACTACAACCCCGACGATCGAACAACTCTCACTTTCATTGCTAGGCGACGAGGCATACGGAACCAACTGGGGGTATCCGCAAATTATCGAGGCATTTGAGAATGCGTTCGGCATATCGAGCGGAGATTATGAAATATATCTTTTTCACCAAGGCCGCGCGGCGGAGCACGCGCTATTTTCAGAATTGGGAAGAGACAAGCAGGGCTTCGTGGTACCGAACAACGGACATTTCGATACGACTCGGGCGAATATCGAACAAAACGGCATGCGCGCGGTCGATCTGCCGGTGCAGGCCGTGAATCTTTTGCCGGATACATTGGACTATTATTTTCAAGGCAACATGGATCTAAAAGCCCTCGATGCTTTGCTCGCAAGCGACGCATCCAGCGTTCCACTCGTTTACGAGACTATCACCAACAACACTATTGCAGGTCAGCCTGTTTCGATTGCGAATCTGAAAGCAGTGCGGGCGCTTTGCGATAAATACGGCAAGGCGTTATTTTTTGATGCCGCGCGTTTTGCGTTGAACGCATGGTTTGTAAAAAGGCACGAACCCGGATATGCAGGCAAAAGCATTAAGGAAATTACTCACGAAGCGTTTCGGCTTTGTGACGGATTTACAATATCTCTCAAAAAAGACTCACTCGGCAACATGGGTGGCGCTCTCGTTGTCAAAAAAACGTCTCCGCTTATCGAAGCGCATCCTGCGTTGCTGGAAAATATTCGCAATCATCAGATACTAACCGAAGGTCATCCCACTTATGGCGGACTCTCCGGCAGAGAGATTATGATTTTGGTGGGAGGGCTCAAAATAGCGCAAGACGAAGCGTTGATCGGAGGATATGTGGGTTTGACGGAAAAGTTTGGCGCATACATGGATTCTCTCGGGATTCCTGTGTTCAAGCCTTTTGGCGGGCATGCCATTTATATCGATATTGATGAGTTTTTTAAAGGCACACGAATCGTGCGCGAGGACTTTGGTGGCATATCGCTTACTGCACTCCTTCTGCTTTCCGGGCCACGACTCTGCGAGCTCGGCGCGTTTGCATTCGGCCATTTCGACAGTGCAACCGGCAAAGAAGTGTCGCCACCGTTCAATCGCGTGCGTTGTGCGATACCGCGCAACAAATACGAGGAACAAGATCTTTTCTTTATCGCCGATTGCATAAAAAACCTTCATGACAGAAGGGATTCAATTCCGCGGGCAATACCCGTGTACGGAAGAGATGCAGTATTGCGACATTTCAAGGCGCGCTTTGAACTGAAGCAATGAAAATCATTAAGTCATGATTGAAGTTCTTCTCGCTTCGTTTCTCGTGATGTCGATGTCTCTTGCCGGAAAGCTTTTGACGTGGCGGCAGGCGGGTCCGTTTATAGAGCGACATTTACACTTTTTTGTCAGTTTTGCTTCGGGAGTCTTGCTTGTAATCGCGTGGAGTCTTTCGAGAGAGATAATAGAGCATGCGGGCTCTTTTCTGTGGGGCTTGCCGTGGATTCTGATTGGGGCGGTTGTTGTTTTTGTCGCGTTTCGATACATTCCGCAATTTCACCATCATCATGAAAAAGGCGAACATACTCATTCGCGGATTGATGTAAATCGTGTACTGATGAGTGATGCCATTCATAATGTTGGCGACGGTATAGTTATAGTGGTTTCGTTCGCCGCGTCTCCATTCGTAGGTATAGCAAGCACCGCCAGTATCATTGTGCATGAATTACTGCAAGAGATCTCGGAGTTTTTTATCTTGAGAGAGGCTGGCATGCCCGCGCGTACGGCTCTTGTGTGGAATTTTGTTACATCAAGCACGATACTTATCGGCACGTTTGGCGCATATTTTCTTATTGCTCGGTTTGAGGCGTTTGAAGTGCCTCTACTCGGTCTTTCCGTCGGTTCGTATCTTATAATAGTGTTCCACGATTTGATACCGCATTCCATATCTAAATCGGAAGGGCGTCGGCATTTGATACAGCATGCACTTTTTTTCGCGGGCGGTCTTGCATTCATGGGGATGATCGTAATGTTTTTTCCGCACGCGTAGTCTGGATTTTTGCTTTGTGGAAGAAGCGGTAAGTCGCCACTCGCGGCTATGCGTCGTCGCGGGATATGCCGGCTTGCTTAAGGATTGCGGCGAACGTACCTTTGGGCAACTCGTGCGTATGCATTGCGACTGATGTCTTGCGACCATCTGGATGGCGATATTGTGCATGGCTCCCCACTTGGCTGAAAAAGGTGAATCCGTGTTTTTCCAAAAGACGGACGACCTCTTTCGGTCGCGCCGTCTTACGCATATTCCACGGCGGGCGAGACGGAAACGACGCTGGTCGTCACTGGAGAAAACTCAACTGGCACTTCTTCTCCCGTGGCGATGCGGCATTTGATCGACAACTCGATCACTTCACGTGCATATGTGAGGGCATCATCGACGGTTTTCCCGTAGGTGATTGCTTCCGGCAGTGCTGGAACCGTGACAGTATAACCGCCCTCCGGCTCGGGAGTGAGTACGATGCTGTAGGTGTAGGATCGCCGCTTCTTCATGTTGATAAACATAGCACGACGTATCGCGCGGGCAAAATGAATGAAATATCTCATCATATTTTACTTGGTCTTTTTCGGCGTTCTCCCGCTATTTCCACTCGCCCCTCTATGCGTTAAAATGCCTGCATGAAGCCTGCAACTTGGCACGCAATGATCGGACTCATTAGTGTTTCGGTTGATAAATTCTTAAAATAAATATGATTCCAAGAATTATCATTCAAAGAGCAGGAAAGACGTATGAAAAAGCACTTGTAAAAGTTCAAGATTTTGAAATGCTAAATGAGGATATAATTGAAGCAAAAATTGGTGAGCTTAAAGAACTCTGGGAAAAATGGGGTAACGAAATAATTACTGAACTCAACCAAGTAACCAAACTTGAATGGATGGACGCAAGTATTCGTTGTTACGTCACGCATGGAATACCAGTATCATTTTCTCACCCCCTAACACTAAAGGTAAATGAAATAGATGTTATGTTTGATGTACTCGTCCACGAATTAATTCATAGATTACTGAACAATCCCGACCATCCTGAAAAATTTAAACAAGCTAAACACAAATTCATAAAAGAATACGAGAATGAATCAAGGACTACAAAAGTTCACATTCTTTTACATACCTTACATTCACATATTTTAATGAAGTTTTTTGATCAAAATAGACTGAAAAGAGCAACTGAATTTGTAAAAAATCCTGATTATGTAAGGTCGTGGGAGATTGTGAATAATCTAGGTTATGAAAATATAATAAAGCAAGTATTTCGATAGAGACAAAAATGGGATCATACGCAATTCTACTGGTAACGCTAGAATAAAAGGCACCTCGTCTTTGCACCACAAGGGCATTTCCATTTTTCTAACATGGACTACCATGTTGAAAAATTGGTCACGTTCACAGCGAAGCAATCCAGGGTATAGTCGCATAATGAGAGACATGATTCCTTGCGTGTATGTCCTTGCTAGCGGGCAACGGCACCTTGTATACAGGTGTAACATCGCATTTGCAAAAACGTTTGCAGGAACATCGATCAGGAATAGTGGATGGATTTACAAAAAAATATTACATACACATACTCGTGTATTACGAGGTACACGATACGATGTATACCGCCATATCTCGCGAGAAGCAGATTAAGGGCGGTTCTCGAAAAAAGAAACTGGGGCTAATCGAATCTATGAATCCGACTTGGGGAGACCTGTCGAGCGAGTTGTAGACCGACCCTGGATTGCTTCGCAGAGCTCGCAAAGACGAATACTGGGATTCGCTGAATCCCTTACCTCTCCCGCTATTTCAACTCGCCCCTCCATGCGTTAAGATGTCTGCATGAATCCCGCAACTTGGCATGCAATGATTGCACTCACGGTAATTGCGATCCTTTTTTCACTTGTCGGTTCGCTGGCCTATCTGCTTTACGGTCCGGGAATTACTATCGTCGTCCCTGATTTTTTCGGATTCGGCAAGGCGACAACAACAGAAAATACCGTCGTCGATCCGCTTCTCGGATACGCAGGGATTCTTTTTAAGTGCGATGCGAACAGTGAGCTCAAAGCGGAATTTCTTGATGAAAGCGTGCGTCTCATGCTCTCCGATGGCAGACAGATCAGTTTGCCGCAAGTAATATCCGCTTCGGGCGTAAAGTACGCGAACACGGACGAGAGCTTTGTCTTTCACACGGAAAACAATAATGCATGGGTGGAAGAAAATGGCTTTGCGACATATCTAAATTGCACGGCCGAGATGCCAAATTAGTGTTATTATCTCGGAATGGGCGAAGCGGATATAAGGTTGGAAAGGGTAAAGAAGCTCGATCTCCTGAAAACGGCGGGGATGGAGGCGTATCCGGCGTGCACAGAGCGCGACACTCCAATCTCCGATCTGCTCGCAAATTTCGATAAGCTCGAAAAGAATGGAATCAGGGTCACAATAGCGGGGCGTATCATGGCGCGTCGCGGACAGGGCGGGATTATTTTTGCAGACATATTTGATGGTTCGACAGGCAGTACGGGCCGTGTGCAAGTTGTTTTGCAAGCCGATACTGTCGTTAACATCGAACTTTTCGAAAAAACTGTCGATACCGGAGATTTCGCAGAGTTTATCGGCAGTGCATTTAAGACCAAGCGTGGCGAGCCGTCGCTCAAGGTGTCGAATTGGAAAATACTATCCAAATCGCTTTTTCCGATACCGGATGAGCACTTTGGGCTCAAGGACGAAGAGAAAAAACTGCGGGAACGCGAAATTGATATTCTTCTTAATCCCGAGTTGCGTGCGATGTTTGTGCGAAGATCCAAATTTTGGCAAACAATGCGCGACTTCTATCTTTCGAAAGAATACCTTGAAGTAGAAACTCCTATTTTGGAAACTATTCCGGGGGGTGCCGATGCGCGTCCGTTCATCACGCACCATAATGCACTCGACATAGACGTGTATCTGCGCATCTCTTGCGGTGAACTTTGGCAAAAACGGCTTCTCATTGCGGGATTTCCAAAAGTATTCGAAATCGGTCGCATTTTCCGCAACGAAGGCCAGTCGCGCGAACATTTGCAGGACTATACGCAATTGGAAAGCTATGAAGCATACAGCGACATGCAGAAAGGGATGGATTTTGTTAAAGAACTTTATCGGCACATCGCAAAGACTGTTTACGGCAAGTATACGTTCGAAATCGGAGACCATACGGTAGATCTCGCGGAAGAATGGCAGGTACTGGATTTTAGCGAACTGATCCATAAAGAATTCGATATCAATCCGCTTTCTGCGAGCGAAGAGGATCTCATTCGCGTAGCGTCGAAGAATGGTGCGGGTGCGGATGCTGTCAATAAAGAGCGCTCCGCCGATTATCTATGGAAAAAATTGCGCAAAAAAATCGGCGGTCCCGCATTTTTGACAAATATACCTGTTTATTTGGAGCCTCTCGCGAAGCGTTCTCTCAAAAATCCCGAAGTCGTCGAGCGTTTCCAAATTATTCTCGGCGGTTCCGAAATGGGGAAGGGTTACAGCGAACTGAACGATCCGCAGGATCAACGTGCACGTTTCGAGGAACAGCAACGACTGCGCGAGGCAGGGGACGACGAGGCTCAACGGCTCGACGAGGAATATGTGCGCGCGATGGAATACGGAATGCCGCCCGCTTTCGGCTTCGGCGTTTCCGAGCGTCTATTTTCATTTCTTGAAAACAAATCGGCGCACGAGACGCAGATGTTCCAACTTTTGCGTCCGAAGGAATGATGTACAAATTGATGATCACCGGCGTTGTGTCGAATGTAGCACCATTGACACCGCATATTGATGCAATTAGTATAATTGCATGAGTACAAAAACGATTTCGGCCATGGAGGTGCGGAGACGCTTCGGAGAGATCATGAATCGTGTCGCTCTGCGGGGCGAGCGGTACACAATCGCACGCGCTGGCCGTGAGCTTGCACAACTAGTCCCCATCTCCGCCGGCACGAGCGCCATGCTCTCCGGCGACATTTTCGATAATTCGTTTGCCACATTCGGCGAGTGGAATGATCCGTCCAATGATGCGTATGATGCGCTATAGGCGGTTCGACGTACTCGTTACCGCGTTCCCTTTCGTCGACAATAAGATGATGAAGAAACGTCCGGTTGTCTGCATCGCTTTCTTTCGACCCGCACCTTCGATCACCCTGTACTGGGTGCTTATGATCACCAGCACCGCTCTGCGAAAGTGGAAGGGCGACATCGAGATACGCGATCTCAAGAAAGCGGGCTTGCCCATCCCCTCGATCATCCGCACCTGCAAGGTCGCGTGCGTCGACGGCTCGATGATCGAGAAACGGATCGGAACGCTCGCCACACAGACGCAAGAAGCCATCCAGAAAGAGATCGGGGAAGTGTTCGGAGATCGGTAGTTTAATTTTTAGATATGATGAGTACGGTGTCGTCGAAGCGCTTTGTAGAGAATTTTTTGAAGTGTAACGCGGTGGCAATACTGGGGGCACCGCGTCCGCCGACGGTCGTAGCGTTTTCTCCTCCAATCAGGATTGGCGCATAAAAAGCATATACTTTGTCCGCGATACCGGCATCAATAAAACTTCCGAGCACCGCGCCGCCCCCTTCCACAAGCACGCTTATCACATTCATCTTTTGGAGGGATGCGAGTAGGTCTTTTGGCGAAATGCGCGTGCCTCTGAACGTCAACACGCGGACGCCACGTTTTTCCAGTAAATTCTTTTTTTGTGTAGGCGCGCTTAGTGTCGTGGCGACGATTACATTTCCGTCGCGCAATATTTGCGCATCCATGGGGATTCTCAAGGTTGAGTCGAGGACTATCCGGAGCGGATCCGGCAAATTTTTCGTGCGTGCGCCGAGGTGAGGGTTGTCGGCGAGCACTGTCTCGATTCCAACGAGAACAGCGTGATACTCGCCACGCAGACTTCTCGCGTATGCACGTGCAGTTTCGTTTGTGATCCACTTTGAATCTCCTGTACGGGTCGCGAGCTTTCCATCGAGGCTGGTGGCAAATTTCAGGGCAACGAACGGACGATTTTTTTCATGGAATGTATAGAAGGCCTCGTTAAGTGTGCGCGCTTCTTTCTCGAGCAATCCGACTGATACGTCGATGCCGGCTCGGAGCAATCGCTCGATGCCACCGCGCGCGATTCTGTTCGGATCGCGCGCGGCGCAAATTACGCGGCCTATATTCGCGCGAATGATTGCATCAGTACACGGCGGTGTTTTGCCGAAATGGCAACACGGCTCCAGATTTGCATAGAGTGTCGCGCCCTCTGCGCGCTTGCCGGCTTTTTTCAGTGCTTCGATTTCTGCATGAGGCATTCCACTTGCACGATGATAACCGCGAGCGATGATGCGTTTATTTTTAACTATAACTGCGCCGACCATAGGATTGGGATTTACAAAACCGCGGCCTCTTTGCGCAAGTCTAAGCGTCTCTCGCATATAAAACTCGTCGAAATCCATGTTTTTTATAGCGCTAAACGCGCGTGAGGTAGTGGCCCATTTTGTGTTTTTTTGTCCGTAAGTATCGGGCGTTTGTTTTGTTCGGAATGCTTTCAAGCGCGATGCGTTCGGTTACGGTAATACCGAAACTTTCTAGTTGTTTGATTTTCTCGGGATTGTTGGTGAGAAGCCGCACCGCGCATATTTTTTGGTCTTTTAGTATATCCGCCACGGCTTCGTATGTGCGCTGATCTGTGGAGAATCCGAGCTTCAAGTTTGCCTCGGCCGTATCGAGTCCCGTGTCTTGCAGAGCATATGCTTTGATTTTGTTGCCAAGACCTATACCGCGCCCTTCTTGGCTTGCATATATGATGACGCCGGAGCCCTCTTTACCGATCCTGCGAATGCTCTCTTTGAGCTGTTCACCGCAATCACAGCGCAGAGAAAATAGAGTATCACCGGTGAGACATTGTGAATGAATTCGTACCAGCGCGCCGCTACGCGGTTTGCCGAGAACCAGCGCTACGTGTTCCCGATCATCGAAAATGGAACGATAGGCGATAATCCGAAATTTTCCGTATTTTGTGGGAAGTGATGACGAGGCCGTTTTTATCAGTGTTTGAATCGGAACGCTTTTGATCGGCAGAGCGCGGCTTCGAACCTCTGTTAGCAGGTCTTCAATCGACACTATAGGGATATTGTGACGGCGAGAAAATGCCATTAGTTCGGGAAGGCGCGCGACCTCGCCCTTCCGATTAAGGACTTCGCAGAGAACCCCGCCACCCCGAAAGCCCGCAAGTTTCATCAGATCAATCGTAGCTTCAGTGTGGCCCGGCCGCTCCAAAACGCCTCCGTCGCGCGAGAGGAGTGGAAATACATGGCCCGGTCGCACCAAATCGTTTGGGCGCGAGGTGCGCGAGGCGAGTGTGCGTATTGTCTTTGCCCTATCGGACGCGGAAATTCCAAAATCTTTTACGTTTTTGGCATCAATCGTTACCGTGAATTGGACTCCGGTTATTTCTGTGTTTTGGAGAGGAGCGATCATAAGCGGAAGATTCAGGCGAAGCGCATGCTCTCTCGTGACAGCAACGCAGATCAGACCGCGGCATTCTTGGAGAAGAAAATTCACCTTTTCCGGCGTAACAGCTTCTGCGACGAAAATGCAATCTCCCTGATTCTCACGCTCCGGCCCATCGACGACAACAACCATGCCTCCTTTCTTTAACTGTTTTAGGGCGGCCGATATCGGAGAAAATGCGTTTTTCATACCACGGTGGTTATGCGTGTGTTTGCGCGGATCATTGAAAGCGCGGTAAGCGCCCCCTCGACGCCTCGATTATCTTTTGTTCCCTGTGCGCGATCAATAGCATCTTTAATATCATACACACTTAGCACCTCAAAGATCACTGGAATTTCAAAATCGTATGCCACCTGCATACATCCACGCACGCACTCGTTCGCTACTTGCTCGAAATGATATGTTTTACCTTTGACGATCGCGCCGAATACTATAATTGCATCGTATTTGCCCTGTTTCGCCATTTTTTTTGCGATCAATGGTATTTCCAATGCTCCCGGGACGCGCATCATTTTGATTTGCGCTTCTGCAAGTCCGCTTTTTCGCAGTTCTGCAATACAATGTTTCTCGAGTGCGATAGTGATATTTTCACGAAATTCAGTACCGATGATTCCTATGCGAATGTCTTTGATATTTTTCATACTTTATGTTTGCTAACAAGTTTTTCCATGTATTTTCCAATAATATCTGTTTCAATATTGACACTGGCACCTACCCTCAGCTTATGAAATGTCGTTGTTTTCCACGTATGCGGAATAATACCGACTGTGAACGAAGATGCACCTACGTCGATAACTGTGAGCGAAATACCATTCACGGCAATCGATCCTTTCTCTACTATATAACGGGTAAACGTTCGAGGCAGACTTATCGAGCATATATGACTCGTGCCGTTTTGGCGGATATTCTTCAGCACTCCTGCACAATCAATGTGTCCATGCACGATATGACCCGAAAGTAATGATGTCGGAGTTGCCGGAATTTCCAAATTGACGGCATTTCCCAGACGCAAACTTCCAAGTGAGGTGCACCGTACAGTTTCCGCCATTATGTCTGCGGTAAATGACTCGTCATCTTTTTCGAAGATAGTAAGGCATGCGCCGTCGACCGCGATACTGTCTCCGATGTAGAGTTTGTGCAACAGGGCGTGACTCGCGCCTATCGCAATTTTAGAGCGCGAAATTTGCGCGATCGTTCCTGTTTCTGTGATAATTCCCGTAAACATGATAAAAGAAAAATCCCGGTTTCTTGCTATTCCCGTACTCGTACCTTGTCTTTCGACACCACTATAAATGCTTTTTGAGGGATTGCAGATAATGATTTGATTGCTTCTTCTAACAAAACAGCCGTGTGTTTGGACGACAGTCCGTCGGTCCGCAACAAAACAATTCCCGCATGCGGGAGTTCGGCGTGAAATACTAGATCGGCAAAATCTTTATCAAACGTCACCACTATCCTTTCCTCGCGAACCGCATGTTCCAGCACCATCTTGTCGTTTGCGCCATGTAGCACATTTGCCACCGAGACTATATCGTATCCTGCGTCGATAAAATGACTGATGATTGTTAGTTCGATGTTTTCATCGAAGAGGAACTTCGATTTGTCATGCATATTGAAACGCCCCGAGCGGAAAGACTCGCTCATCTTCTACGATGCGCCGCGCATATTGAATAGCGACCAGTACGTCTTCGCGTGTGAGGCGAGGATACTCTTGAATGACCTCCTCGACGCTCCGACCTGTACCGAGAACATTCAAAATATGCTCCACGGTGATGCGTGTGCCTTTGATGATCGGTTTGCCCACCATCACCGCCGGATCTGCGACAATTCTTTCATCGAAAGTATCTTTCATATTCAAAAGAATATGCCCATTCCTGTTAAAGTCAACTCGCGGATATCGAGAAATAGAGTAAGATGTTGCGATGAGGAAAGTCGCACTCGGCATCATGGTGATCGTTTTGTCCTTAGCCACGTATGCCACATGGTATTCCTACTCGCGCGGGCAGATGATTGAGCGCAATACGGAATGCGAACGGCTCGTAGCCGAGCACTATGCGCGCAACCCGGAATCATTATCATTCCCGCCTTGTGCGTATGAGATCGTACCGCCTTCCATAGTCGAGAGGTTATCAAACTTTAGGACGACAGGGCATTTGTATCCTTATGATCCAATGCTTAACAACGATGTTGGTTGCGATCAATCTGCCACAACGACCGATTGCTCAAAAATAATTTCCCTGCAATCCACAGCTTCAACACTCGTTGCAAATGAAGAAACAATCACCCTGAAAACGTTCACGTTCGATAATTTCTCTTTCGAGCATCCGGCAACATGGATGGTAGATCACAACATTGATGGTAACTACTTGGCAAATGGTGGGGATGAAAACACCGGGAATTTTGTGGCAAGAGATGAGAATCAATCTTATTTGTACATCTTCACCGCGCCACCGGCGTCGATAGTAGATGATCTTCTTGGTTCCATTAATCCGGAGGCGAAGACTTTGAGCGATTACGAGCATGATTATTTTCTTCAGGCGAGTACGACGGAGGATGTGCGTTCTCAGGTGCTCGTCATCGAGAGCGAACATATCACGATAAACAACATACCAATGCTTCGACAGCTATATAGCATTGGATATAGGTATAATGGACAGTTTTTGGAGTCTGGATATGAGGAAGATGCAGGGCCTGCCCTCATCCGACAGCGCTACGTATTCTTCGACGGTAAGCAATTTGTCGTTATACATATTGTGATTCCAGAGGCCGAGCGGGTAGTGCATACGATTCGCCTCAAATAGTAGTGTGGCACAAACGGTGCAAAGGTATGCACGCTCGCAGACGAACCGTTTCCCGCTGATGCGAAGCTGTTCCAAGGTCATGCCAATTTATGGAGCGTGGACTCCGGCGAATACCGGATCGTCTACGTCGCGACCGACGCGCGAGTGGAGATCATTATCGCCGGCAAGCGCAACGACGATGAGGTGTACCGCAAACTCGCACGCAAGTTGTAGCGATCAATTAATGAGCATGTTCAAGACGCTCTATGCGATTCTCGTGCCTGATGAGCGTAACAGCATCTTTATCAATGGCTTTTCCTTGTGCTTTCAGGTCAATTTTCATTTCGGCGATGTCTCGCTTGACTTCAGTCATATCATTTTTCAAGTCCGCGATATCAGTTTTGACTTCTTCGAATCCTTCGACCACAAATGTAGCGAGTTTAGCCACCGTTGTAGACAAATCACTCACCGTTGTAGACAAATCACTCACCGTTGTAGACAAATCACTCACCGTTGTAGAC
>ERZ1292625.1268-Hain-H41-01um-R1-1268-length-31313-cov-10_pt1 | contig 19566 bp, 25 predicted proteins | sample MGYA00564400_ERZ1292625 | MGnify/ENA primary metagenome ERZ1292625 (study PRJEB36523, sample SAMEA6512639) | groundwater metagenome | collected 2019-01-08 | study: AquaDiva: Metagenomics assemblies of 32 groundwater samples
GGGGAGCGTCACGCATCCACCGCCACATCAATCACCCGCGTCCGCTTCACTCGCTCCAGGATGGCCGCAGCGATGGCCGCGCGCTCGGGGTCGATGACCCGGTGAGCGTGGTCGTGGTCGTGCGAGATGTGCCCCACGATCTGGACCATCCCGTCGACAGGGCAACCGTCGAGGAGTGCGATCCGCTCCATGCACTTGAGCGCGACCGCCCCGCCGCCCTTCGTAAAGTTGGCGGGATCCATGGCCATCCGGGCCAGCACCAGGAACCGCGCGCGCGTCTCGCCGATGAGCACCGCCTGGGTCACCGGATCGAGCGCCTTGCGCGTCTCGCCTGTGTTGCGCAGCCACATGCGGGCGCGACGGACGATGGCCAGCGCCTCCTTCGCGTCGATGCCCCGCCGCTTCGTGAGCTGGTACGCCGCCTGGTGAACCGCGAGTTCTCCGTCCCCCGTGGACATCACCAGGATCGCGAGCGCATCGGTCAGCGGCTCCATCTCCGTGGCGGTCGGGGGCGCAAGGCCGGGCGGCATCCCCGGGGCGGGGGGCTCATCCGGGGTGCGGGCGGGGGGGCGCTGCGCCCTCGGCTTCGTGGACGGCGCACGGGGGGCGCGCTGGGCTGCGGCAGGGGCGGGGGCCGCCCCCTGGCCATCGCGGCCCGCGGCGTGGATCGCCCGCATCTCACCCCATGTGCGCTTTCGCTTTGTCACACATGCAGCGTACAGGCGAAGGTTCGCCTCGTCTAGCCCATCGGCTGCCACGGAGCGACCGCGAACGCCGCGGGGGCCGCAGTCCGGAGCGCAGTGAGGAACCGACGCACCTCGCTCGCTTCGCCCTGCACCCACGTCCCTGCGACGGCCACAGCGTCGGGCCAGTCCTCATCCATCGGCCCGAGCTCGACGCGATAGGGCTTGACCCCCGTGCGGCGGCCGGCGGCGCAGAGCACCTCGTACGCAACGACGTGATTCAGCAGCGTCTCGCGGGCCGTCTCGCCGACGAGGTTAACCACCTGGATGTCCGCAGGGCTCGGCAACGTCGCGTCGCTCACCGTGGGCACCGCCGCCTCGATGGCCCGCAGCGTGTCGAGCACCGGGCGCTGGCGCACGAACATCGCGCCGTGCTCGGCATGGCCGCAGTCGTGCTCCGTCGCCTCGCGGCCCAGGCGGAACAGCTCGCCACCGAAGGCAGACGCAGGCGCGCCGTTCTCCCGGAGCAGCTGCCGCCACTCCTCACGGCTCACCGCGTCGATGTCCGGGTACTCCGAGAGCTGCGTGAGCACGTTGGCCTTCGCCTTCTCGACCGCCTCCTTGATTGCAGCGACCTGCGCGCGGCTCACCGTCACGCCGTCGATGCCCCGGTGGTGCGTCAGCCAGTCAATGTCGCGCTGGCCCAGGTCGCGCCCGTTGATCACGTCCGCCACCCGGAAGGTCGGCGCGTGGTGGATGCCTCGCTCCTTCGAGTAGGCGATGGCCTCGGCGTTCAGCTCCTTGCGCTTGCGATACCAGAGCTTCGCCTCGTCGGAGCGGCCCGCAGCCTCCGCGTCCGCAGCCTTGCGCCGGGCGAAGTTCATCTGGATCTCACGGTCGCGCATGATCCCCCGCTCCTCTGGCGTCGGGAGACGCTTGCCGGGGGGCAGCGGCGGCGGGTTGACGATGCGCTCCGTGAACGGGCGCGCCTTCTCCGTGGACTCCGGGTCGATGGGGCCCGTGCCTGTCGCTGGGCGGAAAATGAGGTGGCAGGCACACCTAGATTTGCAGGGGGTGCTGCCGTCGCGGGGGCTGCCAGGGATGGATTCGCGGGTGTACGGACTGTTCGCCGCGTGGATCGGGCATAGGTAGCAATGCTTGCTCAGCTCAGCCAAAACCCACCAGATCAGCGTGCCGTCGGGCGAGTTTAGCGACGCTCCGATCTGGTAGCCGGCCTCGGCCGCGTCCGAGTACATCGCGGCACGGGTGCCCTCTGGTATCTTGCGCCCTTCCTCCGTCTCGCCCCGGGCCACGTCGAGGGCGAAGCGGGACGCGAACGCCTTCTGCCGCGCCGTCTCGCTCTCCATCACGCGTCGGGCCTGCGCGGTTGGCTCCGCGCCCCCCCACATCGTCTGCCGGGCGGTCGCGTTGGCCGATGCCCACGCCTGATCGATGGCGGCGTGGAACGAGAGCGTCAGGCTGGACGCGGCGGCGTCACGCGCGGCGGACTTCGCGGCCGACGCAGCCAGGTCAGCGCCGGTGGCCGGGTCGTGGCCGTCTTCGATGGTCTGATCGGCGGCGTGGTAGGCGTCGATCGCCAGGAGCATGCGCTGCAACATCTCGCGACGGATTGTCGCGGTGGCCTGCTTCGCGCCGGCGGTGCTCGGCATGATCAGACCTGCGACGCGACGTCGACCGTCACCTGCATCGGGCGGCCGCCGTGCTGCGATCCCACCGACTCGATGGCCTGGAGCACCGCCGCCTGGAACGACTCGGCGCTGGCCGATGCGCGCGGTGAATCGAGCCCGGCGAGCACGTCCGTAATCTCGCCGTCGGTCAGCGAGAAAGCACGCTTGAGCGCGAACGCGAGCGGGACACCCGCGTCGACCATCACCTTCGCCGCCTCGCCCTGCGCCTTCGTGACGTTCGCACGCGCGAGCTCGTAGAGTTGCGACGGGGGGAACATCTCAATCCGGACATCGCCGGCCACAGGCACGATGCCCCGGGCCATCAGCGCGCGCAGGTAGAGCACCGAGATCACGTCCTGGGCGATGTCCGTCTGGTCGCTCATGATGGCGACCGCGAACTGCGCACTCTCCTCCGTCGCGGTGGCCACGCTGTTCACGGTGCGGTTGATGCCCATCAGCACCAGGGGCACGCCCCCCACGACCGCGGTGTTCTCCTGCTTCCACTGTGCGACCTTGAGGATCTTTTCGAGGTCCGGGACGGGGCTCGAGAACGGAGTCGGCGCGCCCTTCAAGTCGGGGTCCACGTGGTAGGGCATCACGCGCGGGGACGTCTCGATCATCTTGGCGAGCCGCCGGCGCAGCACTCCGTCACGATTGAACTGGAGGTCGAGCTCGACGCGGGATCGCACCTGGTTCACGAAGCGCCAGATCAGATCCGGCTTCTGTTCCCGGGGGAACGGCCAGAGCAGGTACTGGTTCGCGATGGCCTGGGCGAGCGACAGGACGAGCGTGTCGTTCGCCGCCTCGTACTCCCGACGCTCCTTGCGCCCGCCCGTGAACATCGACCGCCCGTAGATGCCGCCGCGCACGCGATTAGGGGCGTAGTGCATCATCAGGAATGGCGCCACGTCCACGCGATCGCCGATGGCCTGATTCGGTGCGTCGTCGCCCGTCGCGACCGAGTACGACCGCACGCGCCCCGTGGCCTTTGCCACATTCGCGATGACGCGCTCGGGCTCCCAGTGCCGCAGGTCCACCAGCGAACGCGACCGCGTGTCGAAGATGGGCTCGTCGAACGAGTCACCGAGCCACTGGCCGGCGTCGTAGATGTCCGGAACGATCGAGTGCATGTCGAGCGCGGCCGTCGTCGCGTCGCACGTCTCGATGACCTCGCGGCGTGCCCCGCCGGCGTAGCTCAGGCGGTACGACAGGGCCTCGCCGTTCTCGCCGACCTGCGAGTTGAAGGCGTAGCCCTTCTTGACCTGGAGCGCGCGCTCCCACTCGGGGACCTCGCTGCGACCCTCGCGGAAGTCGCGGTAGCGCTCGGTGCGCCCCGCTTCGATGGCCTGCGCGTCGAACCACGACGGCCCCTGCGACGGTGGCGACGGGGGTAGTTCAGCGGTCGCAGTCGAGTTCGCGGCGTCTTGCCCCCGGGCGAGTTGCACCGCCACCACCCGGCTCGTCTCCCCGCCGAACGCCCGGTCGAGCATGCGCAGGAAACCGGAGACTGCCCCGCGTCGGTCTACCATCAGCCCACCCTCACGCGGAGTTTCGGTACGGGAGCGCCCTCGAACGCCTGCATCTCACCGTCAGGGCCACGATAGGCCCGGCATGTCCGGATGATGCCGCCGTACGGCAGAGCCGCCGCCCCCGGAGGCGCCGGGACCGCCGTGCACGTCAGCCCTCTGCGGAGGGTGCACAGGAAGCAGCGGGAGTCGGTCGGGCAGTCCACGGGCGCATCATGGCGCGGACGCGCGGGGGGCGCAACCCCGCTCAGGCGGCAGCCTCGTCGTCGACCGAGCACCCGCACCCGCCGACCGCGAACATGTCGAACTGCTCGCCACACTCAATCCGGCGGCGCAGGTCGCGCAGGGTCAACCCGCGGTCGACCCCTCGCACCGTCTCCGTGAGGATGGTCACGTCCTTGTCGAGATAGGCGCGCAAGTCATGCTCCTCCCGCTCGCAGGCGAGGTACCACGCAGGCCGGACGTGCCAGAGCGTGACCCAGTGTCCGACACCGGCCTTGACGCACCCGCCCCCGCAGTTGTCGTGCCCGAGTCCCATGTCGTAGGACTCGGAAAGCCGCAGCCCGCGCGAGATTGCCCACGCCTTCATTTGCCACTTGGCCACCGGCGGCGGCTCGCACATGGGCGCCTCGTATGTCCATCCCTTGTCGGCCATGACCCGCCTCAACCCAGGGCGCAGCCCGCTCGCCGTGCCAATGAATCGGTGCTCCTCAGTCCAGTCCAGGCCGACGTAGCAGACGGTCGCGGCCGGGTCACAGTTCTGCTTGACCCACTTGTCCATCACCGCCTTCTTGAGCTTCGACGTGCACGGGGCCGTGCGTGAGTTGCCCAAGAACCGCTCGTCGCGGAAGAGTTGCCAGATGGTTCGACCGTCCGCGATGCGCGTCACCGGAACGCCGATGTCAGCCGCCGAGTCGGCCAGGAACCGGTAGAGGTCTGGGGCCTCCGACATGGTGTCAGCGAAAAGCAGGGTCACATCGTCCGACCCGAACCGGTCGACCACGCGACGGGCCGCGGCCCACGACCCGATGCCGCCGGAGAACATGACCACGCGCTTCACGGCTCCACCACCGCAATCACGCCGTCGAAGACCGCGCCGTCGTCGCCCGTCTGCAACCCCGCAGCGACAAGCGCACCGTTGACGCACTTGCCCGCCCGCCGCGCCAGGATGGCCTGCATCAGGCGCTCAGTCTGGGCCATCTGCCGCGAGGCCTCGATCATCTTCGGATCGGACTCGCTGCGGCTCGCGTCGCTCCGGATGAACTCGCGCTCCCACTTGAGCACCATTGACGTTGCGACGAGCGCGGTGTCGACGCCGGGGTCCTGCCCACGGATGCCGTTGCCGCAGCGCACGACCTGCAGCGCCGAGAAACGCGAGAACTCGCCCACGTCCACGTAGGGGATGAGTCGGTCCGGGTCGAGGCCTGCCGCCCCCGAGAAACGCTGGATGAGCACGCGGTCACCGACGGCAACGCCCGGGCAGCGCGGCCCCACGTCGAGCACCTCGGCGAGCAGCACCGCGTCAGCCGGGCGGCGGTAGTCGATGCGCAGGGACGCGGCGAACGGCGTCTCGCCCAGGTCGCGCACCTCGTCACCCGAGAGCACGCCGACGAGCAGGTGCCCGGGCGGCGCGAGGCCGGTCACGTCGAGGCCGGCGGCCGTGATGTGGGGGGGGCGCCAGGTGGGGATGGTGGCGGGGGTCACGTCGCCACCCGCGCCAACGCACGCCCGACCACAGCGAGACACCGCTGCGCACGCTCCTGTGCCTGCGTCGCCCCGCGAAGCTGACGGTCGGCCTCCGCACACGCCTCGGTTGCCATCTCCATGTCGCGCTCCGCCTGCGCCTGCAACTCCGCCCACGGGGCCGGGTCGTAGTCGGCCAACTCGCCGGAGACGAGCCGCTCGTACGCGCTCATCCGGTCGGCCGCTGCCCGGGCCGCGTCACGCAGGCCGATGCGGTGACCCTCGAACTCTTCCCGGGCGTCAGCGTCACCCCGCAAGATGCGCATGCCCGGCTGGGCAAGCCCGTACAGGCGCTCCAACGTCGCGTGTGCCCCATCGACCTGCAGGGGTGTCGGCGCGTCGGAGAGCACCACCGTCCGAGCCGCCGCGAACTCCTCCACCTCCCCGGGGTAGAGCTGCCCCCGGGCGCGCTGAACGTACTCCAGGATGGCGTCACTCGGCGCACCGACGTTCGACAAGCCGCCGTTCTGCAGCCGCTCGATCTCTTCGCAGAGGAAGAGGCACCGCTGTAGCGGGCCCGTCTCCGTGGTCGAGGTGTCGGCCCCGATGCGCCACTGCCACGTCGCCCCGCCGTCCGCGCTCTGGAGTTCCAACCGCGAGAGGATGGGCGCCAGCACCGCAGACGGGAACGCCGCTGCAACGGCATCGACCACGTTGCGCAGGTCGTCGCCCGAGAACGGCAGCGCCGCGGTGAGCGCTGCCACGACCGACTCGACGAAAGGCCAGACGGTCACCCCGTTGATGCCATCCGCCGCGACCACGCGGGGGGGCTCGTCGCCGATGGGCTCGATGATGAAGCCGAGCGCCCGGTAACGGGCCATGTGCTCGGTGCGCTCCATGTCGCGGAACACGTCGGCCTTCTCTCGGGGGGTGAGGCGGTCCTTCCCAAACACCCCCCCGTAGACGCAGCCGCCCTGGCCGGCGTACGCGTCCTTGTTGACGTACATGCCCCCCGTCTCCCCGTCGAGGCACAGGGACAGCCCGATGGGGTGCAGCACCCGACGGTTGACCTCGAGCAGCACGCCGTCGCGCCTCAGATCGTCGGTAGATACTCGGCCGGGGTCATGTCGCATCGGGGCCATCCTCTTTCATCGCCAGGCCGGAAGCCACGAGCAGCGTGAACGGGCCGTACTTCTCGGCGGCCTCCGATGTCGACGAATACCCCGACGTGAATAGGCCGCACCCGCTGCATTCGTTGTGCGGAGCAAGTTCCGCGTCGGTCTCAACTTCGTGCCACGCTCGCCGTTCCGCGAGCGAAGAGAACTCCGCCACACACTGAACGAAACCGATGAAGACCGCCCAAGCGTCGCCTTCGGCGTCCCGCAGCACGTCGCCGGGTTTTGCGTCACTGATCCGCATTGGTCACGTCCTTCATCGCCAGGCCTGAGGTCACGAGCGAGCGCACAGCCGCGCTCAGGTCTCGGCATCCGACCGCCTGTTGGTAGGTGTAGATCGCAACCCGCAGGTCGCAGGGCACGCGGAGTTGGAACCACATGCGCGCCCCCTCGTCACGGGCCGCGTCGATGAACTCCGGCCACACCGCCCCGGCAAGCTGCGCCTCGACCAGCGCACGCACGCGCCCCGACACGCCCATGTCGCCCCGGGTGCGGAACACCGCCATGTACTGGCTCGGTGTGACGCGGACGCTGAACTTGTCCGTCCCGTCGGGCGACGGCGCCCACTGCCGCCGCGTGGTGGCACGACGAACGGGGGCAGGCTCGCGCAGCGGCGTCGCGATCCCACGGGTCGCTCGGGCAATCTGCACAGTCCGGAACGAGCACCCGAACTCGGCGCAAATCTGCCGCGTCGGCTTCTCACGCAGGTCGGCGAGATGGTCGTCCCACCGTACGTTTGTGCGCCCCTGACGCCGGGTGCAAACTTTCGCTTTGGCGGCATTGCTTGTCACACATAATTTGTACGATGGTTTTGGAATCGATGGTAGCGAAACGACACGGCATCTTCAAACCCGCACCAGTGCTCATTCCGGAGCACATTGCGTCGACCCGGAGACGCGGCGGGATGCGCTACGTCGTCCGTGTCGATGACGGGCGGTGGGTCCCCGAGGACGAGATGATCATGCAGGCCGTCCTCGGTCAAGCCCTCCCCGCCGGGGTGAAGGTCAGGCACATCAACGGCGTGCGCAACGACAACCGCCTCGAGAACCTGTTCCTGCAACTGCCGACCGAGCCGCTCCTTGTCGTTCGCATGTCCCACACGAAGCGACGGTGCGCTCGATGCGACAACGAGTTCTTCATCAGCCCGGACTTCGTGGCCCGCCTCAAGCGGCGCAACAACTACTGCTGCCGCCTGTGCCACAACGCCACGTGCTACGTCCCAGGCCGGGCGTGGGTGCGCCGCGACTGGCCGGCGCCACCCGACCCGGACCGATGGCGTTCGTGGATGCCGGCGCTGGCCTGGGCCACGCGCATGGCGCTGCACCCTGATCCGGGGCCAGGCCACCCGCAGCGGTACCCCGACATCATCGTGACCCCGCCGCCCGACGACCTACCGTACTTCGGGCGATACGGCTCGGACACAGAAGAGCCCGACGATCAGGACTCCTGAGCCTCGAGGTACTCACGCCGGCGCCGCTCAGCCTCGGCAGCAAACGCCGCGCGCGCGCCGGGGTGGAAGTCGGGGCGCTCTAGCACCCACTTGATGAGCCCGTCGCCAGCCTCGGCCAACGGGCAGCCGCGATCCTTGCCAAAGCCCAGGCACAACACTTCCTTGCCGCCTTCGCTGGTGTCTCGGTACAGCTTGCGGCCGAACTCCCGCTCTTCGCGGACGATGACCTCGCGCCACCTGGCCTGGACCGTGAGCGCGTGCTCGACGCCGGTAGGCATGAGCCCCTCGCGCACGAAGGCCACCAGCAGCTCCGCCGTGGCCCGGGCGTCCGCGTCCGCGGCGTGCGCCCTGTCGAGCGTGACGCCGTGTCGCGCGCAGGCCTCGCTGAGCTTCGACGGGAGGTGCGCGTGCCGGCGCCGCAAGAAGATGAACGGATCGAGCACTCTGGACGGATCGAGTAGGAACGAGTGACCCGCGTTGATGAACGCCATGTTGATCATGGGCACGTCGAAGTGCACGGCGTTGTAGCCCGCAAGCACGATGCCCGGAGCGCCGAGACGCGCGGCGATGCGATCCGCCACATCCTCGAAGAATGGGGCGTCGGCCACGTCCGCGTCGGTGATGCCGTGCACGTCAGAGGCACCCTTCGGGATTGGGCACCCTGGGTTGATGCGGATGGTGAAGCTGCGTCCAACGACGCCGGCGGTGAGTTCGACCGCCGCCAGCTCCACGATGGCGTCGGTGTCGGGGTTGATACCCGTCGTCTCGGTGTCGATGACCAGGATGCTGGCGGCAAGGATGCTCACGGCACGTCTCCGGGCTCGGGACCCGACAACTGGAACTTCGGGCCGCCCTGCGTCATGACCCACGTCAGCACGGCCCAGACGGTGAACGCCCGGCCGATGCGATTCCGCGACGGGCATTCCACCCGCGTCCAGTCCTGGGCACTCACACGGGCGGCACGAGCACACTCGGTTATCGTCAGGCCGCGGTCCATGCGCCATTCGGACACTGCGCGGCCCGACTCGGGAGCGACGATCTCGAACGTGTCGGCGTAGCGCGTCTTGTGGCCACGCTCCCGGCGCTCCCGGCAGAAGTCGATCAGCACCGCGACACGGGGCGTGGCCTCGGGCCTGGGCACCGCGGGGGTGTCGATGGCGGCCGGGTAGATCACGTGCAAAGCTCCGCACCGCAGTCGAGGCACACCGCGAGAATCGCCCGCCCGTGCTCGTCAGGCCGCGCGCTCACACGGAGGTGCGGGCACCCCTCGGCCGGAGTGATGCGGTCGAGCAGATCAGCGGGCGGCTCGGCTTCGATGGTCGCAGGCCCACGGTGCCCAGCGAGCCGCAGTCTGAGCACGTCGTTCTCGTGGCGCAGTTCCACGACCAACAGGCCGAGCTCGGCGTTGGCGCAGGCGAGCCCCGCGATTTGCTCCTGGTCGGTCATGCCGCGCGCTCCCGATCGTGTCGCGGCCACAGCCCGCGCATGCGCTCAGGCATCCGGCGCAAGTCCAGTTCCGCCCCGTCGAGCACGACGCGCCAGCCATGGGCGGCCAGCAGTACGCCCGCCCAGACGCGGTGGCACTTGCCGTCGCGGGCCTTCTCGACGCCGCAGGCACAGATCAGCGTGGAACCGTCCTTGACCTGGTGCAGCCCCCGGCCCCCGTTGGCGTGCGCGAACATGTCGCCCGGGCCAAGGTCGGGGTGACGCGCTCGACTCGGAGCGTAGGTGCTCCCGTCGACATGCAGCGCCGGACCGTCGAAGTAGTGGTCGCGGGCACGGACGTGCGCCGGATCCTCGCGCGAACGCTGAATGAACCCGATCACGTCGACCTCGGGCACGTCACGCTCCCGGGCGAGCGCGCTGCGAGCGTCCTCAAAGTTCACCTGGGCCGACACCTTCGCCACGTTGAGCGCCGCGCGGGCGTCTACGGGCGCGTCGAGGGCCACAGGCACCAGCGGCCAACACCGACCGTGGCCCGCGTCGCCAGCGGCCACGTCAGGGCGCGCCATGATGGACCAGGCGTTGCCCGCGCCAGCGACACCGGGCGTTCTCGCTCGGGCCGCCGCGGTGTTCGTCACGTAGATGGTGGGCTTCTGGTTCACGGTCGCGGTTACTCAGCGGCCGGGAACAGCGACTCCACGATCTTCGGGATGAGCGTCCGCTTCTGCGCACGCCCGGCGGGCTCTCCGGTCACGAACTGGTAGATGTCCCGGACCTCTTCCGGATCGCAGCTCTCCAGGTGTTCGGCCGATGGCGCAGCGCCGATGCCCTTCATCCACGCCACCAGATCGCGGGCCGCGGCCTCGTCGTCGGGGGTGAGGCGGAGGCTTTCGCCGGCGGGGGGCGCGGGGGCGTCGTGGGCGTCGGGGGCGTCGGGGGCGTCGGGGGGAGCGTCACCCTCCACGAACTCGGCGTCGATGACGTCCGGATCGTGCGGCAGCTCGGCGACAGGGGCGCTCCCATCGGACGGGGCACCCCAGGGATCCACGTCGGGTCCGATGTCGGACGGGGCACCCCAGGGATCCACGTCGGGTCCGATGTCGGACGGGGCACCCCAGGGATCCACGTCGGGTCCGATGTCGTCGGGGCTCGTCGGGCGGGATGCGTCGGCGTCACGCTTCTCGCGCAGGTCGAGCTCCTGCTGGCGGACGCCCTCGGCCATGCGCTCGACGTCCACCTCGGCGCCCGTGTCGACCCGCACCAGGCGGATCAGCCCCGCGTCGTAGTCGGCGATGCGCTCGACCGCCACGTCTCGGTACTCGTAGCCGGCGACGATGAGCTGGTGCAGGTTGCCGCGCTTCGCCTCGAGGCCCTTCTGCTTCCGCGTGATCTGCGCCTTGACCTCGGTGGCCTCTCGTTCGTGGGCGGCGATGTCGGAGAGGCACCCGATCAGGCTCTCGTTGGCGCGCTTGATCTCGGCCTCGGTCAGGTCGACGCGCAGCTTCTGCGTCTCCTTGCCGATCACCTTCCGGTTCTTCTCGGTGCTCACTTGGGGGATCCCTTCGTCTCGGTCGCGGCCTTGTCGGCCATGGCGGCGCGCCATGCGTCCGGCCCCGCCGTGTGAAATTCGGAGATGGACTCGCGGACGACGCCGCCAAACGTGTTGCACTCACCGACGAAGAGGCCGTGGACCACGGCCTCCCACGACTCACGGAAGCGCATCCACACCCGGGGCTTGTCGCTGTCGTCGCACGGGATGAACCCCTGTGCCTTCGCTACTGCAACGGGCCGGAAGTCGCCGAGGGGCTGCCCCCGGCGGCCGGCGTACGCCCGCAACGCGAGTCGGCAGACCCCGTCGACGGTGATGTTGAGCGCCGTGGCAATCTCCACCACGGCACGCCGCTGCGCGGGGCTGACCCGCAGCACCCGGCGGCACCACTTCCCTCGGTAGCGGCTGACTTTCACGTGGCGATCCTGCGGATGTCGGTGCTCATGGGCGGACAGTCGTGAATCGGAACGAGCGTGTCAAGCGCATTCATGCGGTTGACTCCTGCGGGTCGGCGTTTTCGAGGGCCGCCCCCTCGTCTCTGACGACTCCTGGAGGGGTGGATCCACCCTCCGGGGCCTCTCCGAACCACCTCTCTATGATCATATTACGTCGTTCTCCCGAAACCGCCCCACTGCCCGGACTCTGGAGTGACCTACCTGTGGTTTCATGTCCGCAAGTGCCGTTTTTCGGGGTGTTTTCAGCCTCCGGAAATCCAGAATTCTGTTGCAGTTGGCCGTTCCGGGGCGATTTCAGGCAAAACGCCTGATCGGCCACTTCCCGGACTGTCGCCTCGTCGGGTCCGAACATGACGCACGGTCTCCCCTCGCTGGACACCTGGATGGTGACCTCGATGTTCCCCCGCGCTCTCGCGTACGCCCGGCAGGCGTCGCGCCAGGTGCGCTCGTCGATCTCGTCTTGGATCTTGCGGCCGAACGGCGAGCCCGAGAAATCGAACCACTGCATCAGCCGCGTGCCGACCACGTCTTCGAGCTGCTCTGCGACGTACTCCACCGCGGCGTAGGCGAGACCCAGCTTGCCGCCCGTGTGCGTGCGTCGGTGCTCAATCAGCGGCTCGCGATCCCAGTCCATGCCGTCGATGTCGGGGGGGCGCTCGCCCACGTGGACCAGGACCACGGGCGGACGGTCTTGGCCGTTTCGGCGGGTGTGCCTGGCCCGGAAGATGGCCTGCACCAGCGTTGCCTCCGCGCGTTGCCGCCCGATCTTCTCCGCGTCGAGGCCGAGCAGGCCGGCCTGCAACTCCACGTGGCCGACGTTCTCCAGCGGATCGCCCATCACCAGGAGCGCGGCGACGTTCTCGAACTCGTTCGTGCTGCGATCGTGGCGCCCGAAGTAGCCCCATCGCACGTTGACGTTGAGCTCGTCGGTCAGCATCTTGATCCCGGCGATGACCTGCTCTGCCGGGCACGTGGGGGGCACGGCGCCCGTGATCAGGCCCCAGATCCCCTTGTACAGCAGCACCCCTATCTCGGGGCGCTCGCCGGGGCTGCGGGGGACCTTCCGCCGCGTCTCCAGCACCGTGCGGGTGATGGCCGAACGCACCCGTGCGGCGGTCTTCTCGGTCATCGTCCCGTCGGGCAGCCAGATGCGGCGGCGGCGGAACTGCTTCGTCTCGAGGTGGAGTGCGAGCGCGGGGGCTGTGCCCTGGACGCGCATGCGTCGCACGATGACGTCGCGATCGGGGTAGGCTGCCTTCCACTCGTCGAGGGTGATCTCGCCGGTGGCGTCGAGCATGACCACGGGGCAGTCGGGGAGGCGCCGCACCTGGAGCTGCTGGATGGCCCACGTACGATCGGGCCGCAACGTGAGCACGACGATGGGTTCGGGCGTCTTCGGCGACTGATCAAGCACGACGAGTTCCTCGTCCGCCTCCGGCTTGACCCCCTTGAGTCGCTGGTAGTGCGAGAGCAACGCCTGCAGCGCGTAGAACGCGGCGCGTGAGGGGTACGACGAGAGCGAGAACGCCCCGCCGCGTAGCTCGTTCGGGAAGGGCACGGGCGGCTTGCGCGCGGCCTTGTGCGCGCCGATGCGCAGGGACTCGGCGAGATCCGGCGTGGCGTCGATGAGCGCCACCAGATCAGCGCCGCGGATGTGGCGGTCGTAGCCGTCGGCCCTGCCCGCGCCGATGTTGTCTGCGTGCTCATTCGCCCTGGCCTGCACCGCGTCCGAGAGCAACCGAGCTGCGATCGGAGCGTCCTCATTCTCGGTCAGGCGCCAGCGCTTCACGCGGGGCAAGATGCGGGGGGTGAACAGCGAGGCCATCGCGACCGAATCGACGGCGTTCTCGTCGAAGACCCCGGGACTCTCGTCGATGATCGCGAGGTCCTGCCGGACGTTCGCTGCCATGGCGTGCGCGCCGAACGCGATCTGGCCAAAGTCGATGTGGGGCTCGACGGCGCCGAGACAGCCCGCCGTCGCCTCGGGGCACCGCTGCTCCGAGTCCGGATCGCCACAGATGCCGCGCCGCCCCACCACGGGGAACACGTCCTTGACGTGGGCCTTGAACGCGCACCACTCCAGGGCGCCCTTGATCTGCACCGTGTTGACCGCCGGCGCCGATAGTTTCCCGTCACGCTCCATGGCCATGAGCTGCGCGCGCTTCTCCGCTGCGAGCGCGTGCGACGGGAGCCAGAAGCCGATGCGCCGGCCGGGCGGGGGCCACGCCGCCGCGTCGACGCTGGTGGGCCTGCGACCGTTGACGGGGAGCGGCGTCTGCCCGGCGCTCGCCCTCGTGGCCACGTCGAGCATGGCCGTCGTTTTGCCGCCGCCCGGATCGACCACGCAGACCACGAGTTTGAGGCGCCCGTGGGTGGTCTTGGCCATGGCCATGTTGACGGACTGGTCGAGGAACGATGCGAGCGCGGGGCCTGACGTGGCGATGTCGGTGGGTGGCTCATGCCGCCACGCGGCGGTCTTGATTGCGCGGGCGGCGCTCTCCGGACCGAAGAGGGCGGCACTCTCGGTGAGGCCTCCCTGCTTCGCGTCGGCCGTCGTCGGCTCGCAGATGGCTGCCCCTGCGCGCCCCGCGAGGCGCTTCGCCGCTTCGAGCGAGAGCGTGCCGCTGAACTCCCGTCGGCGCAGAATGACCGCGCGGGGGGGCAGCACCCCCAGCAGCGTCCACCGTCTCTTGAGCGCCTGGCACAGCGCCACGGCGTCACGCTGGCGCAGGACCCCCACCACCTCCGCGTCGAGCAGCCCGGCGTCGCGCATAGCCTGGGCGGTGAGCCAGTCGCGGGGATCCATGGCCACCACCACGGCGCGCCCCGCCGCCCCCGCGGCGACCGCCGCGGGCACATCCCCGAGCACGCCCAGTCCGTCGGGCATGTCGCCCAGACTCTCGGTGGCGAGGTGCGAGAGCATGCGCACGTTGCCGAGCTCCGAGAGCCACGCGGCAAGGCGCGTATGCCCCTCGACGTCCTGCACCGCGAGCAGCACCTCGTCACTGTGGCGGCTCGTCGCGATCCCGTGCGCGAGGCGTGAGGCCTCCTCGTCGATGAGCTCCGGCAACGGGCAGAGGGCGAGCCCCGACTCTACGATCTGGTCACCGATGTCCGGATGGAAGCCGGCCTTCGCGAGCCACGCCCGGAGGCCGCTGTCACCGGGCTCGAGCGCGAGTTCGCCCCACGCGATGGCGACGCGGTGCTGCATCGGGCGCTTGAGTTGCCCCGCGTCGGGGGGCGTGGCGAGCGCGCCCTTGGCCTGGGGGGCGAATCGGAACACCCAATGGTCCAGTGGGATGCCGTAGTCGCCCGACTCCTCTTTGCCGGCGGGGCAGTCCTTATCCCGGTGCGATTTCAGCCGCCCAAAAGCAGTGATGAAGCACTTGCCGCGGGTGTCGCCGCAGGCCGGGCACTTGCCCACCTCAAGGAGGGACAGCCCGCCCGTATTCGTGTCCACCTTCAGCTTCGTGATCCGAATGCCGGCCGCCGCGAGTACCCGCTTGATCCGCTCGGGCAGCGTCTTCGGAAGTGAGTTTGGATCGAGCGGCGTCACATCATGCTTGGCGGTGTCCCACTTCACGTCCGTGGGCTGGAACGCGAGGATGTCGGCCGGCTCGATGAGGCCACCGCACACGGTGTCGACCACCGTGGCCAGTGGCTGCGAGCCGTCTGGCCTCCGCCGCTCCGGCTTCTGGTTGTAGGTCCCCGGCAGTCGCAGGATGCGATCCAGGCTGCTCATGTCGTCGGCGCAGTCCACGCCAATCTGGTCGTTGACATACCACTGAACGTACCGTTGCACCTTCTGGTGGATGGCGACGTTGTCGGGGTCGCTCGCGTCGAGCAGCTCGCGATACGCCCAGATCGGGTGGAACCCGCCCCCCGAGTTGGTGGTGGTGGTCGGCGGCCCCCACGGGCAGGCGGCGAGCACGGCCAGTACCCGTTCGCGTGTGACCCCGTGCTTGTCGCAGTCGATGTCCGCAAAGGCGCAGGCGAACGCGACCACGTTGGCGTTACCAGCCTTGCCGCATCCTCGCTTGCGCAGGTGCGGTCCGTAGTAGGCATCGCAGCCCTGCGCGTTGAGCGTCACGGCGAAGCGGGCGGCGGCCTGGACGGTGGTGAATCCGTTGTACGGGGGGCGCGCGACCGACTTCCCGCCGAGCATCCGGATCTCGACTTCGTACTCGGGGTCGTAGTTGCCGTCCTTGTCGAGCGCGTTGGCGTGGATGACCCGCAGGAATCCATCTATGGCTTCGATTGACACCGGCCCCCCCGAGCGCTGAACACGGCCACAGAGATATTTGTCCCGATGCCCATCGTCAGGCACTGCTGGCAAACGGGGTAGATCATCAGGCTTTGTCCGCTTGTTGGGATGTATGCGCTTGCTGCGCGGCAGGCGCGCTTTTTACACGACAGGCACGACGCACACGCGATGATCGGCAACAACACGGGGATGGCGGCGTTGAGCAGGTTGTCGTTGCCGTCACGGATCGCGCACCGAACGGCGTCCAGATCGGCTGCATTGTTGAGGTCGACAAAGACTACAAACGTGCCGCGGCATGCCATTGGGATCGTCTTGCCGATAGGCCGGAGGATAGATTCGGCCATGCGAATGGCCCGCTGCCACTCCGCGATTCCCTTGTCACGTTTCGACATTCAAAACCCCATCCGCGTGTCGACGCCGTACGGAGCCACGACGATGGATTCGAGCGCCGCGAGAAGCGCGGAGACGTCGCGATGCCCACGGGTCCACCACGGAATGAGGTGCAGCATCCGTTCATGCAAGGGGTGCCCCGCGACGAGCGACGACATGGCGGCTCGGATGACGAACCACATGTCCTGGGTCACTTCCGAGTCTGGGACGTCGAGGAACACGGGGCGCCCGATCGCGACGGCCGCTCCAATCTCGACGACGGTCCCGAAGGCGTCCACGGCGTCGAGCCGGGCGTAGACGAAGTCGGCACGGCGGATCTGCGCGAACGAGTTCTGCCGAACGAGTGACTGAGCCAGCCGCCAGTGCTCTTCGTCAGAACACGCGACGTAAGCAGCCGCGTGGTTGTTCGGCTGGTGGCAGCCCACGTGCTCGATAGCGCTCCAACAGTACGGCCCGACGTAGATCAGCCCGCCTGGTAGCCGCTTCTCGCGGTTCCTCGTCGCGTGCAGGCGATGGGCGACGTGATCGCCGAAACCATCGTCTTCGGCGCTGCCCGCGTCGCCCCTACCTGTCCGCCAGTCGTTCCTGCGGATCTTGCCGGCGGCGTAGACGCGGAGCGGGAGCGGCTGGGGTATGTAGATGTTTTTTTTCATCGAACGCGATCTTCCATTTGAGGCGCGCGGTCCGATGAGGCAGACTGGCTCTGCTTTGTCGACGGTGTGCTCGCACCTCGATGGGGCGACGGTTCCTCAAGACCTCTCGGTTGACGCCGGGGGGTCTTGCTCGTTTTGGAGACCGACGCGGAATGTTACAGAACCAGGGGGAGCACCCCTGCGGGCGATTCTGCGGGCTTCAGGGCCGCGAGCACGCCAACAGGGGCACCGTGAAGCTAGGCCCGTCCGCCGCACGCTGGCAACGTAATCCGCCGAGCCCTTGCGCTTTTCTTCGGGTCGCTTACGGCGGGCGGGCGCTCACTCTCGCCGCGTCGAGGGCGTCGAGCCACCCCCACGCCTCCGCAGCGGTCAACGTCGCGACCGCCACGCCACCGGCGGTGATGTCGTGCGCCCACGCACCGTGCGAAGGGGTGTGCTCTAACCCGCATGCGCGCAACGCCTCGGTGAGCGTCGGGCGTTCGCCGCGCAGCTCGCCGGGCAACCCCCGCCCGTAGGCCCACGCCACGTCCTCGGCGCTGACCCACGCCACGTCCTCGGCGTCCAGGTACCGGCCTTCGGATGGCGGTCGGCTTCGCCTTCGGCTGGCGCCTGCGCGTGCGCCCGTGTCGCGCCACTCCTCCGGGCGGATCGCGAGGATGAGCCCCGCGAACGCGCCATCGCAGCGCGCGAGCATCATTCCAGCTTCCGCGCCGCGAAGGCCGCTGACACCGCGAGGTGGTCGCGAGCTTCGGCCAGCCCTCGCGCCAGCCGCCGCCACGCGGCCCGCACGGTCGCGCCTCGGCCCTCGCAACCGCAGTAGGTCGCGATCCAGATGCCGTCGCTCAGGTAGACGGTCGGGTCGAAGCGCGGGCGGTTCCCGATGCCCCACGTCTCCTCGCCGTGTTGCTTGAATCCCCGCGCGAGCAGCCACTCGGCGCCTGCGTCCTTCGATCGCTTCATGACAACCGCCCCCTCTCGTGAACCCGTGGCGCAACGTCCGTGAGCCGCGCCGCGTTGTCGCGCAGGAACGCCGCGAGCGCCCGAAGCGGCGTCTCGTAGTGGCCGCCGGCGCCCACGCCCGAGCAAAACCACGGCGGCGCGCCGAGCCCCGCGACCACGTAGACCGGCCGGCCGACGCCAGACGCGAAGGCCAACTCACCGACCGCGGCGGCATCGTCGGGCGACCACACGCCGAAGACCGCGGCGGCGGTCTTGATGGCCGCGCGCGTCTCCTCCGGGCCCGTGCGCCGCACCAGCGTCGTGACGCCATGGCCGCGCCCCCCGAACACCTCTCCGAGCGCGGAGAGCAGGCCCTCGTCGGTCTGCGGATCGGTGCTCGCGAGAAATATCCTCATCGGTGCCTCCAGAAAACGTGGATTGCGTGGGTGCCGGCGATGGGCACGAACCCGAGCCGGCGCCACCGGGCCCCGACGCGCTTCGACGCGCGCAACGTGCAGAACGCGACCGCGTGGCGGGCCCACCGCGGCACGGCGAGACTCCCCGCCAGGAAGCGCCGGGCCACCGCCTCGAAACGCCGGGCAGCGCCCGCGGGGCACGTCGGGCGAGCCCACTGGCCGGGGGTGCGCACCACCGACTGCATCGAGCGCGCGTCGCGGTGCGCAATGTTCTGCGCAACCTGCGCGATGGCGGCGACCTCACGCAGCCCGTCGGGCATGTCGAGCATGCCGCGGGCCTCGGCGCAGAGCACGCCGCCCAAGACCGACGCGACCGAGAGCGCGATGGCGATCACGTCGTCACTCCGATGTCCCAGAGCAGCGAATTCCACCGATGCGCGCCCCACCCCTCGGGCTTGACGAGGATGTGCCCCGACTTGTGCAGGTGCAGCGCCGCGCCTTCGATGATGGCCTCGGAGAACAGCGTGGTGCGCGTGAGGACGTGTCGAGCATAGTCGACAGCGCAGACGCCCGGCATCGTGCCGTGGGGCGCCGAGGCCATCGAAAGCGACGCGGTGAAGGTCATGGGTGGGCGGCTCATGGTGCAGTCTCCTTGTCGAAAAGGCCCGGCTGGCGGGCGCCGATGCAGGCGGGTGAGAAGGCGCACTCGGCGCGCTGATTCGCATTCTCCCCGTCCTGCGACGAGTAGCCGCCCTTCGTTTTCCACGCGTGCGCCGACCACCCCGCGGCAGCCAGTTCCTCGTGCTCGTCGTAGCCACAGAGCGCGATGCGCATGTCGTGACGCTCGCCGGCCTTCAATGCCCACGCACGGACCTCCGCTGCGAGCCCTTGACCCATGCCGCCCGCGCTGTAGCCGGCGTCGTAGGGTGGGTCGAGAAGCACGGCGGTGTGTCCCGGTTGCCGCGTCGGATTGAGCACGGAATCCCCCGTCACCCGCTCCCACGCCCCGCAAGTGACGCGCACCCTGCGCAGTCGGTCGGAGAGCATCGCGAGCCACTCGGCGGGTGTCCCCGCCGGGGCATCGTCGTGGGCAAACGCGGCTTTGGCCGCGCGACGGTTCAACCCCTGCCCCGCGGTTCCGAGGTGCGGGAGCTGGCGGTTGATGCCCCGCCCCGCGTCTCCGAGGTGCGGGAGCTGGCTCAACTCCCCATCCGCGCCCTTGACCCACGGGCCGTCCCCCGAGCACCACCCC
>ERZ1292625.2125-Hain-H41-01um-R1-2125-length-19552-cov-30_pt1 | contig 19552 bp, 40 predicted proteins | sample MGYA00564400_ERZ1292625 | MGnify/ENA primary metagenome ERZ1292625 (study PRJEB36523, sample SAMEA6512639) | groundwater metagenome | collected 2019-01-08 | study: AquaDiva: Metagenomics assemblies of 32 groundwater samples
CGGTCGAGGCCAGTGCTGTGAGCCCGACTTCGATGAACCCAAAATTGCCACCGATGTAATCTTCGTTCGTCGCCGTCGTGCTTTGATATCTCGTTGGGTCGCCAGTGACCGCTTCGGTTGCGGTGCTGTTCATCGTCTTCGCGACCCCGAAAATGCGATCGTAAATTAGCAGCGAGTTTCCCAGGACACTCGACGCCACGTCCGCGCCTGTCAGTCTATACGATCCCGCTGCAGGGTTGTCGAAGGTGAACCCGCCCGTATCCGAATCGACATACGCGGTCCCGCCCGGTGCGGCAGCGGCCGCGGTCCCGGCGATCGGTTGAGGCCCGAGTTTGTGGAGACTGTTCGTGACGGCAATGACGCCTGTGGCGCCGACTTTATTGAAGTTGAGCGTGCGACCAAACCCACCAGAGGCGCGTGAGAGGGCGTCACTGATCGACGTAAAGCCGGTGTTGAATCCGTACTGAGGGACCTTCATTGCCTGCTTGACAATGTCGGCCAGTGAGTCGAGGGCGGAGGCAAACCCCCCGCGGTTGAACGTGCCGATGAAATCTCCGTCCTTCGTGACCCAGACACTCCCAGGACAGTCCGTGATGTTGATCGGAGGCCCGTACCACCCGACCTTCGCGGTCATATCGTAGGCGCGTTGAATCCCCTCCTTGCCGATCCATCGCTCGAATCGACCGGAGTGGGGGGAGAGACGAATAATGTTGGCCATAGGGATCCTTACAGCTTCGGTTCGGACATCGCCTTGATCGTCGCGAGAATCGCCTCGTAGCGTCCCGCGGCCGCATCACGCAAGCCTTCAAGCCCCGTGACGTCGGTCTGGAGTTGGTCGCGCACGAGATGGAGGGTGGCGACGTCCGCTTGCGCATCCGCCACGTACGCGTCCTGTGCCTCTCGTAGGGCCTGGGCTTCGCTCACGGCGTTGGCCATCAGCGCCGAGGCCTCAAGGCGAGCCGCCTCGAGGATGGTCGTTTTATCCTGATCGAGCGCGGCGCGTTCCGCGGCCGCGGTCTTCTCCCACGCGTCCCGCTCCGCCAGATGATCCCCCACGCGGACGCGGAAGGTCGCCTGCTCCGTCGCGACGGCCTCCTTGGCCACCGCCAGCTCGGCGAGCACGTGATCCCGTTCTGCGTAGATCTCTTTCAGATGGTTGTCGACGGACCCAATCTCCGTCAAGACTTTGGAGGCGAGGACCATGTCTTCATATTGGATGGCGAGGCGGGCGATCGTTTCACCGGCTCGAAGATAATCACTCATGTCTGTTCACTCCTTTGTGCTGTTCATGAATCATGAACACCGGTTATTGCCGAAGCGGATTCGCCCGTCGTGCGACGAGGCATACGGTGATCGTGGCGCCGGCCCCGATCGCCGTCAACACCGGAGCCACGAGGGCGGTGTTCTCAATCGTCGCGATGATGGCCGCGGCGGCCGCGGTCGCGGCGGCGCCGGTGGCGGCTTTGTTCAGTGTCAACAGGGTGTCCGCGGACTTGTTCCGGCCCTGCAGCGAGCAGGTCGCGCCACCGAAGGCGTTGCCTGCGGCGTTGCCGATCGTCCATGTCTTGTCCGCATACGTGGGGATCGCCAGCTCGTCGCCCGCCGGGTCGGCGGTCGTGAGGACCCACGTCACTCGAATGATCGATCCATCGCCCGCGCCAATCCCTTCCGGATTCATTTCGACGGTACCAGCAGCCATAATCGCTCCTTTGCGAGATGATCCCGAAACCGATTTCGGGATGAATAGTCTTCAGTCTACCACACTCACCTATCCGAGTAATCCCATCCCACTGTCGGTCGTCACAAAGTCATCCATCAGCGGGACGTCCGGGCGGACCTGACGAATCGTCGCGTGCCGGATCATCATGCAGAGCTGACGCGAGGCGGACATGAGGTCGTCGTGCTCTTTCTTAATCAGCCCATCCTTCCGGTAGTACATCCGATATTCCTCGAACCAGTCGGCGCAGGTCGACGACACCTTCCAGCGTCCCGTCTGCATGCGCTGGAGCATCTCCAAGATGCCGGCCTCCGTCCCATAGCCGCCGGTGCCTTCCTTCTTCCCCGGCTGCGGCGGGTGCGTGGCGTGCGTGGGGTGCATCCGCACCCCGAGCTTCACATACTGGGTCGCGATCACCTTGCCTGAGTTCGGGTCGTGGGTCAGTCCGTCCGCGGGCCACATCATGGGGATCCACGGCCCGCGCGCCTTGATGGACGCGGCGTGGATGATGGGGGTCGCCTCACGGAGGCGGTGCGTGTCGTAGATGTGGATGACGTCGACGTCGCGGTCCCAGGCGCCCCAGACCGCGGCCGTGGGGTGGTCCCACCCGAAGTCCATCGCGGCGATCCGTGGCCAGAAGTCCGGGATCATCACCGGAGACTCCGTGATCCATTGCTCCGGGACCGGGAACACCGCGCCGCTGCCCATGATCGGCGTGCCGTTTGCCCGCGCGTCGCGCTCATGTTCCGGGTAACTCGCGATGATCCGAGCCCGTTGCTCCTCCGTGTAATGCAGGGCATCCTTGATGCCCATCATCACGACGCACGAGCCGGCGGGCTTCTCTTTGAGGAACCGCAACACGACGTTCGACATGCCGAGGAGTGGGGTGAACGTCAGGAACACAATGCCGTCATAGACGTTGGTCCGGGTCTTGCCTTCCGAGTAGATGTCCTCGGGCGGCTCTTCATCGAAGCCCACGTAGTGGAGGGTCTCTCCTTGCCACCGTAAGCGGCCTTGATCATACGACTTGAACATGAGGCGGCTCGTCTTGCCGGTGGGCGCGTGTTTCACGGTGACGATTTCCGCGGAGTCGGCGACGCCATGGATCGCCTTCTTGATCGAGACGATCGACCGGCCAGGGATCATCCCCGTGCCCCACTCATCCGGTGAGGGCCCGAGCAGGAGGCGCTGCATGCCGTCGCGTGTCGCCTGCGCGGTCGTGCTCGCGACCCACCCGGTCGTCGCCGTGTCGAACCGGCGTCCGTTCCACCAGGGCGGGTAGAGCCCCGTGGCGAAGTAGGACACCATCGCCGCGGCCGCGAGGGTCTTGCCGACCTGGTTGCCGGCCATGAAGAGGGTCTCTTTGTGCGTCTTGGTCTGGTCGAAGAAGGTCAGCTGCTTGGGGTAGGGCTTGAAGAACTCGAGCTTGCGGCGCACGAGCGCCTTCTCAATCTCGTCCTGCTGGCGTTGCTCCTCGGGGGTCAGGGTGGTCGTCACGGACGCTCCACGAGGTACATCTCACAGCTCCCCATGAGGGCGGTCACCAGGAGCACGACGAGGAACAGGATGACACTGCCGGTCTCGGTGTGCCTCATAAGTCCTCCATGGAGATCGGGGTGATGTCATCCTCCATCGCGGCCTCGACCATGCGGGAGATCATGCGGGAGAGGCCGATGCAGGCGAGCGTGTCGCCTCGAAAGCGCCGGGTGACAATGCGATAGGCGCCGTCACTCTCGTGACCGCAGGGGTGCACGAGGCTCGTCTTGTCCCCATCCGTGCGCTCTTGCAGCCCGGCAAAGATCGCGTCGTCGTAGCGTGAGAGCGCCTCGGCGATGACGTCGTCCGTGCTGAAGAGGGCGAGTCGTTCTTTCTCAGCTGGGGTCATACGGTCCTCCTGGTGGCCCCTTTTGCGGGCAGCGGTCGTTGCTCCCCCATCGCGGCGAAGGGTGATTGTCCATGGGCCAGTCGCCTCCTGGCCCACTCGGTCGCCCATTGGCGAATGGCCGGGGTGGGGCCGCCTCCGGTGACGAGATGCGCGAGTTCCTCATAGGTACTGTCTGGCGTGATGAGCGGGATCAACCGGGGGGATCCCGAGAACTCGTAGACGAGAAGCGGGAGCTCCGTCGCGTAGAGATCCGGATAGCCGACTTCGGCTAGCTCGCCGAAGAATCCCGGTCCTTTTGGGGTCCCGTCTTCCCGCGTCCCCTTGTAGAGTTTCACCTCCGCCGGGGTCTGGATGCGTTGTTGCAGACGGATCGTCTGTGCCCCGACCTCACGCACCCGTGATCTCGGCGAGCGTCGGGGGCGTCTCCACTTTCTGGACGGCTTCGCGTTCGAGGAATTGGACCACCGTCCTCGCGAGCCGATGGGCCGGCGAGTCGACGTCGCGCTCCCCCTCGCTTCGGTGGAAGTCGGCTCGGAAGTCGATGAGTCCATTCGCCTCGTCGGTAAAGACGAAGGTCACACGTGCCATGTCAGATCCTCCGTTTCGCGGATGGGTGTTGTTCGCAATAGACCGTCAGTCGCGGATCGTTCGGGAACTGTTTCTCCAGGAGCGGGATCCAGTAGTCTTTCGCGTCGGCCGCACAGGCGGCGGCGGACTCATACGTCCCGTCGACGGGGAAATGGCCGATGGTCCCGGACCCCAGCGAGATGGTGAACCACAAGATCCAGAGCATCCGAGAGGCTCCTTAGTATTTGGGGAGGCGCTTCTTCTTTGCCATGGTGACCCTCCGTGAATGATTTGAAACGAATCGTCTCGTTATTTGAAACCTACGCCCGGTGTATTTACAACACGGCGGCCGCTTTGTCAATCCGCTCGCAGAATTTTGCACCCGGCCGTGTTCTATATACGTATAATTCTCTATTGCCATTCTGCGGCTCGTTTCGTGAAGGCATGCGGACTTCAGCCAAATGGGGAGTCCCGCCCCCCTCCACCCAGAAGAGGGGTGTGGGGGGCCTCAGAGGATCTCCGCATCAGTGGCCTCAGTGGGTGGGCTGGGATTCTCTTCGACCTGCCGAACGGAGACCTGTAGCCTGGTCTTGGCTTGTCTCTGCTCAATCGTGGCTTTCATCGCGAGCAGGGTCTCGGTACTCGCATCATCCAGCACGCCATAGCGGTGATTGACGTTAATCTCCTCACTCAACAGCTTGGCCAGCTTGGATTGCATCTCGATAGCCTTCAGCAACCCCCCGCTATCCCCCGCTTCGAACGCCAGATCGTAGGCGACCTGGCATTGCTCCAGGGCCTTCTGCAACGAGTATTCGTATTTCTGTCGCACCTTACGCAGCACAGGGGCCTTGAGCTCTTGGATACGCAGCACGATGCGGGTATCCCTGCACAGTTGCAGCATGCGGGCCTTGGCATCTCGCACCCCTGCCTCGGTACTCAGATCAGGGTTGAAGACGAGCTGATAGGCCTCGGCGCCTGTCATCCCCTCGGCCATGGCTTGGGCGAAGCGTTCACGCTGCCCGACCAGGGCATAGGCGCTCCCTCGATCGATGATGGCCATCGGCACGCGGACTCCTTGCGCGTTAACTGCTGTAACCTCGTGAATCATAAGGCCTCTTTTGAAGAAGGGGGAGGGTCTTTTTGGGCATCCCAGGGCCCGATTGCATGCTCGCGCCTCCCAGGATATGCAATAAATGGCATGTTGTCAACCCATGTGTTGTAAATAAGCCTCAAGTGTGGCGTTTTGGTGTGGCGTTTTTGCCATGGTGTGACAAAAACGCCACACCCCGTAGTGGGGCATTATGCCACAGTCTTGCCATTGGCGTGGGGTTGTGGCCAGCCGGTGGGCTAGCACGCATCGTGCAAGGCTAAGCCAGCATGAAACGATGGGCAGCAACCAGAGCCAAGGCGACGATCGGGCCGGCACACGTGGCCGCGTATCAAGCCTTATTCACACAGGGAGGGGCGATCATGCCAGCAACAGTACGCCACGAGGGGGATCACCTGATACTGGACTACACGGAGACCGGACGGCGACCCAGCGCCGTGCAGATCGTCCGCGAATGGGACAACCATGGCAACCCCCACTGTTTCGAGGTGGAATACGGTGAAACCTTTGCCATCTTCCAACGCGTAGCCGGTCGTCCTGGAATCTTCGGCGATGTCCCAGCGGCGCGATGGCATGATTCTGGCAACGGATGCAGCGGTGTGAAACGCGATCAGGTTGTGAAGATCCTGAATGCGTTGGAAGCGTCAACCAACAAGGAGGTGTGATATGGGATGGCAAGACTAAACCTTGCTAGGTTTCGCCGGTGGGCGTCAACCCAGGGAACCGGCGGAACTTATGGAAGGCTTATCACATGGGGGGTAACATGAGCATGATCAAAGGGGCGAAGGAATTGTCAGAGCATATCGGGCGGGAACTGCTGCTCAACCAAGGATGGGGCTTCCTCGTCCTAGTCAAGGTGCTCGATATGCGCGTGCGATTCGACAAGAAGGACGCACTTGTGGAGCCGGTTGGCGGGGCTGGGTCCAAGTGGGTCGTCTTTGAAAGCCTGAGAGAAAAGGGGACATCATGAATCAAGGAGACACGATGAGATACTACACGTTTCACAACGTCACAGTGTCGATACGAGCCAACAGCGGGAAAGAGGCCTACACGCAGCTCTGCAATCAGCTCGCGAAGAATGGCGGCGAGTGGTGGGCGGATACCTATTCCACAGAGGACGACACGGGCCGGCGCCCAATTAAGGAACTCTTCCCTGAATCAGCCGATGCGATGAACGAGGAGCCATCATGATCCGCGAACTGTCAAGCGCCGTGTTACTAGCCGGTGCGATGCTCGCGAGTGAGGCCCGCACGAACGTCGCGAGCGACACCGCGAGCCGGCTTGACGCGCCTCTGGTGACGTGGCTCAGCTCACGCGACGGGTTCGGGATCGGGGCGAAGGCGACGCCGGCTGGGATCGGGGCTATCGAAGGGCACTACGCGATCAGCACGCAACGCGGCGCATGGGCCTACAGCCTCCTCCCCAAATTCGGCCTGTCCTATGCCGATGGCTATCACGAGCTGCCACAGGGTGCTCAGTTCTCGATGGGCCTCCAGGGGCTCGTGTCCTATCACCACTTTGTGATAGGCCTCGAATACTGGCACATGAGCAACGGCGACGGGCTCGGATTGGGACTCAGTGACGGCCAGAACATTGGCCTCGATCTTGCAGTGATTCAAGCAGGCTGGCAATTTTAGGAGGTGCGATTATGACCTGCCCATGGTGTCACTCGAAAGTCGGTCAGGAGAGCGTGCTAGGCGTCCTGGGGTTCTTGAAGTGGTTTCGGTGTCGGTACTGTGGCGGTGAATTCAGCAGGCAAACACGGAGGCGATCATGAGGCGATCCTATCTCTACAGTTTTCGAGGTCGCGGGCGCCGTATTAGTCCGATGGTGCTGGGCATTCAGGAGCCATTCGCCATTGACATCCGGGCCTACAATCGCAGAGACGCCATCGGTTTGCTATTGACGATCAGAAGAGATATCACGATCTGCTCAGTCGTGCGCCACAAGGGAGGAATTGCATCATGAAACTCACCGCGATTCATCCACCCCTGACCGGGAATATCGGCGTGATTTGCCTCGGTTGCGACGCCAAGATCTTCCACGGCGGGTATGCGAACCTCGATGGGGAGCCCTTCAGGGCCTATTACTGTGACCGATGCGCGCAAGAGATACGCGCCCTTGCGGAGGCCTTATGAGATACACGATCACCCTCGAATTCACCGTACGCGGTGTCGGCAATCACGATGACGCCCTTGAAGTGGGCGCCTCGATGGCCGACCACATGCTTGACACGTTTAACGATAACCAGAGCCTGCACCACCTCGTGGGCGTCTCAGCCAAGCCGGCGCATGGGCTGTCCGATGGCAAGAAGGTGACCTATGCTGGGAAATAGCGAGTGCGCAGAATGCGGGAAACCGGTTGATCCGGAGGATCGTGAATCATCCATGTGCGGAGATCTGCATAGCTGGTGTGTCGATGCCCACCAGCGCCACTGTGACGCGGATCGGGAGGAGTAATCATGCAAACGATCAGAACCAAGTACCTCGGATGGACGAACACGCGACCGACACGTATCAAAGCCACGAGTACGGGTGGGCACACACTCACCCGGTGCCTCTCCACCATCCCGGTACAAGATCCACCTGTGCCTGGGACGAGCACGGACGAGGATAACCACGCCTATGTCGCGTCGCTCCTCGCCGACCAGCTCGGTTGGTTTACGGCGACGAATTACATGATCGGAGGCGCCACGCACAACGGGTGCTATGTGTTTGTCCTCTCCGATAGCCAGATCATTGCTTCGAAACCAGGAAAGGAGCCATCATGAATACGCCCTTGACACGCACCGAGGTGCAGGATACCATCCGCGCCCTGGTGGACGCGCAAGCGCAGCTCACCCTTGCGAAAGAGCGCTATGACCGTCTCTTCTTCACACTGATGGACGCCACGCAGCATTATCCGAAGGAGGGAACGCGATGACCTATTTCTTCCGCCTCCACATCCCCACTAGGATCACCGAGCGCGTGGCCTTCACCATGCGCCATTTTGAAGGTCACACCCACTGGACGGTCCTCCAGGCCTATCAGAAAGTCAATGAGTGGAACGCGCAGATCCCCAACCACACCTGGAAATACTGGATATAAGGAGTCCTTATGATTATTCGAATCTGCACCGAAGACGTCAACCCGGTTGAGACGCGCCGATTGCTCAATCGCTTCTTTAACTGCTACACTATCCACCGGGGTGACGGCTCGTGGAACGGCACGGAGGAACCGTCCATCACCATTGATCTTGCGATCCTGGAAGGCGGCACGCCCGCCGATCGGATGTTGGCACTCGCGACCGAGTGTGCCGGCGAGATCAAGATCCAGAACCACCAGGAGGCCGTCCTCCTGCAGGTCATCGATTCGATCAATACACTAATCTGAAAGGAGGTGAATTCCTATGAGAGGTGGACGCGCATTAGAATCCAATAACGCCGACGCCGTGGTCAACGCGTACAAACACGCGCTGGTGAACGGGAAGGCGGAACTCGCCAAGCAGATCAAAGAGGCGAACCCGGAACTCGCAGCCCGGTTGCAGTAACCCACACACGAGCCGGCGGCATCGGTCGCCGGCTCAGGAGACGCTGACATGGTTGAGATTCTCAGAGATCACGTGCCGATGGGCCGGGCCTATCAGTTCTCCACACGGCGGGAGGCCTTTGACCACCTCCTCCAGCTGGAACGCGAGCAGCCAGGCCACGAATTTGCCATCACCCTCTGCACCACCCGTGAAAGGACACCACGATGACCACCACCCGCTATGAATCCCTCTTTGACACCCGTGGCGGCTTGCTGCAAGCCACCGTCTGTGAATCCTGCGGCGACGCCATCGAGGACGACGCCATCAGTCCGGTCTGCGCCGAGTGTCACACCGAGGTCGAACCCGAATGATCCGAGGCACCAGCAAGACGGCCCGCAGCCGGCGTGCGATCGCCCTCTATCTGACGGGGAGGATGACCCTCTCCGACGCCAGCCGGCGGATGGGCCTGCGGGCCCGTCCGCGCCTCACCTCGCCCGTGCGCCGGCATACCCGGATTCGACAAGCCCTCGCGCGCCTCACCACCCTCGACGCCCCGCGCACCCTCATGGATGTCTGTCGGGAACTGGGGCTCGCCTCGCCGAGCAACCTCTACACCGCGCTCCGGCGCCTCGGCCTGCCCCGGGGGCCGGCGCGCGGGAGTGAGGGTCGGATGACCCTCGCCGTCCGACTCGTCCGGACGTCGATCCCCCCGATCCCCATCCCCGTGGCCGCCCGCTACTATCGCGTCTCCATCATCCGCCTAACCCAACTCGTCAACCGAGAAGGGTAGCATCACCCCCTCCTCCTCGTCCTCCTGCCGGCGAGATGCCCCGCGCGGGCGTCCGCTCCGATGGCACGCCTCAGCCTGGCGCGAACGCTCCTCCCCCATCGGGGCATAGGGCTCCACCGTGGACACGAGCAACGTCCGGGAGCAGGAGGAACAGCACACCTCCTGGCACGTACCCTCCACGCTCACCACGCAGCGATCCACCAACAACCCACCACACCCAGGCCTCGGGCACCGATCGCCACTCCTGAGCCCGCCTGGGAGCCCTGCCGTCGGGGTCTGGGTCTCCTCCCGGTGTCGGGAGGCATAGGTCGTCCACTTGTGCACCGTCGGTTCGTAGGTCCGTCCCATCACGCGCCTCCCTGGTTCAGGTGATACCGCCACTCGCGCACCTGCGCCTCCCGGATCGCCGTCTCTTGCCGGCGGATCGCGTACGCCTCGGGCGTCTCGCCTCGGAGCACCACCGTCAGCCCCCAATGTCGTCGGATCAGCTCATCAATCGTCATACGATCTCCCTCGTCATCGCCATCACGGCACGCTGAAGTGCCGCCCGAGCCGCCACCACCTCTACGCGCTTGCACCTCAGACTCGCCTCCATCATGTCCACCCGCGCCTGCACCCCTCGGGAACGGGTGCGGGTGCAGGTGAGGGTGCGGGAAAGGAGGCTCGCGTAACGGCGGAGGAGGACACGATAGCGCGCGCAGCGGCGAGTCTCCTCCTGTTTCCAAATTTCTACATCAGTTATTCGATGACCCATCACACCCTCCTATACTGTAGCGAAACGCCACACTGGTAATTTATTACATGCGCCCCATCACCACCGGTAGGGGCCTAAAACCGCACGGTGACGCCGGTGACGCCGCGAGGTCAAAAACCAATTACCCCCCAGGGAGCGCTTCTAGGAGGGTAATTGGTTTTTGACCTCGCGGCGTCACCGGCGTCACCGTTTTCCCCTCACAACAGCTCTTCGCATGTAATTTCTTGCATGTTGAACTGAAATCCGGTCGAAAGTTGGGCCTTCAGCCCGACCCCTTGCAGAAAATTACCAGACTTCTTGTGCACCATGTGCACGCCAGCCCGTTCTTCGAGGGTGGACGTGAACCGCTGGCGGCTCGGCGCGAACCGATTACACCGCGTGCACCACTCCTTATAGGCGAAAAAGAGGGCGCTCGTCGAGGTCTCCAGGGTGGCCGAAAATGTACACTCCTCCTGAAAGAACTCCCCCATCGTGTCCATTTCTGACTGATACTGCTTCGTCGCCTCAGACACCCGAGCCGGGGTCCGCCCCAGCCCACCCGTGAGCCACTGCGCCGCCCCCTCCACCATCCACCCGAGAATCGCGGGCGCCTCCGCCTCCAAGACCCGGGTGAGCAGGGGGTCCGCCTCCGCCTCGGTGAACGTCCGGGTGAACGGGACCAGATGGAGGCGCCGCCAGATCCCGAGGTCGGTGCCCTTCACCACCGGCTTGTGGTTGCCGGCGATCATCAGCTTGAACTGGGGGGTGAACTCGAAGGAGTTCTGATGCAGGTACCGGGCGGAGACGCGGTCCCCACCGGTCAATTGTTTCACCAGGCCTTCGGCAAAGGCGCGCCCATCGGAGGTCTCTGAGGAGGCCACGAACCGCAGACCGGCCAAGCGGGCGATATCGGGGGAGGGGCCCTGCCCCGACCGGGTGGTCTCGGTGAGGGTCTCGGACTGGACGGTCGCGCCGTAGTCGCCCATGAGGCGCATGAGGAGGGAGAGGAAGACGGACTTGCCGTTCCGCCCACTCCCATAGAGGAACAACAGGCAATGCTCGCGGGTCTCGGCGGTCAACAGGTACCCGCACCAGCGTTGGAGCCAGTCGATCAGCGCCTGATCCCCGTGCAGCACCTCGGAGAGAAACTGCCGCCAGCGCACGGCCTCCGTGGAGGGGCGGCACGTGGACACGCCGAGCGAGCGGGTGAGGTAGTCGTCCTGTCTCGCGGGGCGGCAGAGACCGGTCTCGAGGTCGAGGCACTGGCGCCCCTGGTCGAGGCCGACGCAGAGCGGGTGGGCGTTCAGCTGGTCCTGGGGGAGGCGGATGGCCATCTCCTTTTGGGTGAGGGCCAGGATCGCGTCGATCTCATTCTTCCGCTGCACGGTGAGGGCCCAGTCGAGGACGGTCATCGCGGCCTTGGAGCGTCCGGCCTGGATCAGATCGGTGGCCTCATGATAGAGGCGGTGTTCAATCCGGGCCGTGTGGGCCATCAGCATCGCCTGATGATGATCGGCGACCCAGCGCGTGCCGTCCCAGAACCACCACCCCCCGGTCTCCGGGATGAAGCGGGCGCGGCCATCGAGGAGGGTCACGAAGCGGGTCACCATCCCCTTATGGGTGAGCGGGATCCGCGTGCCATCGCCGTGACGGACGTCGAGGTACTCCTGCAGGATACGGGTGCGATCGAGCGCCGGCGCCCCGGCCTCCTGGGCCACACCGGCCACCAAGGCCTGGGTCACGGCGAGGGGGGTGACGGCGGGGAGGACGTCGAAGCCGTCGAGCTGCAACCACTCAGTGACGCCCCACGCCTCAAGGAAGTCGGCGTCCTTATACTCGGCGCAGCCGGCATCCAAACATTGAATATGGCCCTGGGCAAACCCACCCGTGCCGGCCAGGAAGTACACCGTCTGGGTCGCATCGCCCTGCTTGCCATGACCGGCGGCGAAGGGGCACACCACATAGAGCCCCCCGGTGGGGGAGGTGCCCTTCACCTGCTCGTGGAAGCGGAGGTAGTCTTCAACCGGGTCGTCGGCGATCACCGCCCCGGGGGCGAGGATCGTGGGGGTGGCGAGGCGCTTCGGGACGGTCCAATCGCGGTTGCCCATGGGGCGGGACTCGATCATCTTCTGCTCGACCTCCGCCCAGCTGAGGAAGGGTATCGGGAAGGACGGGAGGCCGTCCCAGGTGTAGCGGGCGCCGTCCTCGTGCTCACCGCAGGCCACGAACTGGCTCCCGGTAGCGAGGATCTCGATGATCCCGTGGTCGGTGTGCAGGACTTGCTTATAGCGGACGCCGTCGGTACGGAACATGAGGAGCTGACGGGGCGAGTCCGGGCGCGTACGAGCCGGCAGATGGGGGCCGAAGATGGCGACCGCCTGGGCCACGTCGGCCTCGTTGTCGAGGTCAATGTCGAAGGCGCACACGGAGGCCGGGCCGGTCACGAGGCAGAAGCCGTAGTCCGGCTCCGCCGCCCAGGCCGCACGTTGCGCCGGCGTCGAGCGGATCCGGGGCCAGTTCACCATGCCGACCACCTGCTTGTTGCCGATATAGAAGGAGGGCACCTTGCCGGCCTTCTTCAGCTTGGAGTAGCGAGAGATCGCCGAGGCCCGTTCGCAGACGGTGGGGACCATATAGGGGCCGAGGCCCAGCACGCGGTCGAAATGCTGCCACTCATCGGGCGAGGCGCCCCGTCGTACATCAGTCATGTGGGGATCCTTTATCCGGTGAAGGTTATCGTCGACCGCGTCGGGGGAGGCGTCTCCACGCGACGTCGGGACGCAGGTCTTCCGCGGTCACGATGCCACGCGTCAACGCTTCGATCTCCAGGCAGCGTTCGAGCGACACGGGCCTGAGCCCGCGGCGCCAGAGTGAGACCATGGCGAGCGAGACGCCGAGCGCCTTGGCGAACTCGGTCGACGTGCGGGTCTTCAGATAGGTGGCGAGTGTCATAATCCAAATCCTTTCAGGATTGACCGGAGGATCAGCAGGAGGAGCACGATCAACACCCCCCAGAGGGCCGCGCCGAGCACGGCGCGTATCGGCGTCTGGCGTGGGCGATCGGCGACGCGGACGCGGAGGGACATATGGGTCAGATAGTTGACGGCTGTGCGGCGCTTCATGGCTTCGCCACCGGTGGGTTCGCCTTACAGGCGGCCACGGCGCCGATGAGAAACCCCGCGAGCCCTCCGGCGAGGAAGGCCACGATGAGCGTGACGATAGACAGGATGATGGCGGTGGTCGTGATCATCATAGGGCTCCTTGGGTGACAGGTGAGCTGACAGCGGGGATTCTAGCATAGACCTGTACTAAAAGTCAAGCAGGTGGGGGAGGGGGTTGACACGGGGTCAACCGCTGTGTTATAGTACGCGGGTCAGGTCGAACATCTTATCACAAGGAGGGCGCGCTATGGTGACAGTGACGGTAACGGGAAGTATTAAGGAAGTGTTAGAAGAGCTGGCCCAGTTCGGGACAGGCACGGTGTATGTCGAAGGGGCGAAGGCACCCAAGGCCGCCAAGCCGGCGAAGGCTGACCTCCCTCCTCACGTCGAATCCGCGGTCCACACGATGCCAGTCCGGCTCCCGGACGCGCCGACGGCCGCACCCGCACCGACGCTCGCCCCAGCGCCTGCTCCTGCGGGCCTCACGGCGAACGATATCACGGTGCTGATCAATGCGACCGTGAAACGCCTCGGGAAGAAGGAACAGGTCGTGGCCTTGCTGGCCGAGTTCGGCGCCACCCGTGGGTCAGAGCTCAAGCCGGCACAGTATGAGAACTTCGCCGCACGCACCGCGGCACTGGTATAGGGAGGACGGACGATGGCCGAGACAACCTCAACACATGCGGTGCTCAGTCCATCGGGAGCCGACCGGTGGATGACGTGCCAGGGGTCCGTGATCCTCTCAGATGGGATCCCGGATACCACCTCCGAGTTTGCCGAGGAAGGCACGGACTACCACGAACTCGCGGCAGTCTGCCTCGACAACGGCACCAGTGCACTGGACTATGTGGGGCACGCGCTCCCATCTGGGCGAGTGGTCACAGAAGACAATGCGCGGATGCTGCAGGACGGGTACATCGAGGTCGTGCGGGGCTATGAAGCGCACGGCTCGCTGCAGATCGAACAGTCGGTGTCCCTCACCTGGTACACCGGGAAGCCGAAGGATAAGGGGACGAGCGATGCGGTCATCCTCGGGACGGATCGCGAACTGATCGTGGCGGACCTCAAGTTCGGGCGAGGGGTCGAAGTGAGCCCTGAGCAGAACCGGCAGTGCATGATCTACGCGATCAGTCTGATCATTGAGCAAGAGCTGCAAGGGGAGTTTGATCAGGTGCGACTCGTGATCTGTCAGCCTCGCGCGGGCGAGGGAAAGCCCCAGGAATGGGTGATCTCGATGACGGATCTCTTCATCTTCGGTGACAAAGTTCGGCGCGCGGCGCAGGAGATCGACAACGGGGTGGCGCACCATGGGAAGACGAAGGTCAACGTGCTGCCCTTCACGCCGAGCGAGAAGGCGTGCCGATTCTGCAAGGCGAAGGGGATCTGCCCGGCCTTGGGGAACTTCGTCGACGAGACCCTCGCCACGGGGTTCGAGGCGATCGTGTCACCCGACCTCGGCGCCGCCATGGACAAGACGGACCTCGTCGAGATCTGGATGAAAGGGGTCCGCGCTCGGGTGGAGTCGGAGCTCCTCGCCGGACGAGCCGTCACCGGCTACAAGCTGGTCCAGGGGAAGAAGGGGAATCGGAAGTGGACCGATGAAGCGGAAGTGACGAAGCTGTTCAAGAGCTTCCGATTGAAGACGCGTGAGATGTACGATCTCTCGCTGATCTCGCCGACGACGGCGGACAAACTGCTGGCGAAGGACTTCCCCCAGCGATGGGAGAAGGTGGTGCCCTTGTACGCCCAGGCCCCGGGAGGGCCGAGCGTGGCGAAGGCATCGGACAAACGTGCCACGTACGAGCCACCGGCGCCAACGATCGATGGGTTTGTGGTCGAGGTGCCGTTGATTGACTGTTCCGATCTCGTCTAGGAGGCGTATGCACGAGCGACTGATCCGACGTGACCCCGCAAAGCGAGACGACCGGGATCGGTTTAGCCACTGGGTGGCCTTTAGCGAGACTGACGACCTGTGGCTCGTGCGAAGGCGGAACTGTGAAGGGCAGATTGAGACGGAGGTCCACGCCGTCACGAAAGCCACGTGGATGAAAGAGTCAGAAGACTGTTCCGATCTCGTCTAGGAGGGCGTCATGTACCACCGACTCGCGCATGTCAGGAAGAATCTGAACGATAAGGACCGGTGGTGGGTCTCCATCGGGGAGACGCCCCTCTTCTATCTGGCCGTGCTGTACGGCCGTGGGTCGGACGGGAAGGTGACGTGCCTGAACTCGACGGTGCACGCGGTGCTGAAGAGCGACTATGAGGTGGGGGACGCCGTGAAGGTGGCCGCCACGAAGACCGAGCCTGCTGATGACGATGCGAGTGATTTACTATAACCAACGGAGGGGAGAATCATGTCAACGACCGAGCTGAAGAAGCCAGATGTAGGGATCATGCTGAGAGGGGTGCGCTTGAGCTTCCCCGATCTGTTTGTGGCCAAGCAGTACCAAGGTAACGGGCCATTTAATTATTCTGCCACCTTCTTGGTCGCCCCCGGGTCGCCGAACGACCTGGCGATCAAGGCGGAGATTGCGAAGGCCGCGAAGGCCAAGTGGGCTGAGAAGGCGCCCGAGATTCTGAAGACGATCGAGGGGCAGTCGATGAAGTATGCCTATGTGAACGGCAACACGAAGGCCTATGAAGGCTACGCCGGAATGATGGCCCTCTCGGCGAAGCGTGGGCAGGACGCCGGGCATCCGAAGGTGATCGACACCGATCTCCGGGACATCACCCCGGAAGAAGGGATCCCCTACGGCGGCTGTATCGTGAACGCCAAGGTCTCCATCTGGGCCCAGGACAACAGCTGGGGCAAGGGCATTCGCTGCACGCTGATGACGGTGCAATTCGCCGGCCATGGCGAGAGCTTCGGTGGCGCGCCGCAAGCGACCACGGACGGGTTTGAACACGTCGAAGTGGCGGCGGACGACGCATCCGATCTGACATAAGCCAAGACGGGGCGTCCCGATGGGACGAGGCGCGCACTCTCGTCGGGACGTCCCCAGCCGAGCTCGTAGTGTACTAGACAGCACAGCGGGCTACCCCCCGTAGACCGGTATAATTCCGGCGAGCTCATAAACACGGAGGTATCATGAAGATTACGTTGGGATTGGCACACGATGCGGAGCGGGCGCTGATTGACATCCTCGATGTCGAACGCCAGCTCTTGGTGCCCCAGATCGCGAAGTACCGGTTGGCGAAGATGCAGCGACAATTGGAGCCACACTATGCCAAGGCGGAGATGATCCTCAGCGGCTTGGTGCAGAAGTATGGGCAGGAGGAGTTCGAGGACGAACTGAAGACCGTGTCCAAAGGGTGGCGGATGACGCCGACCAGCCCGAACCTCGCCCCCTATGTGAAGGAATGGAATGAGGCACGCGCAGAGCTCGTCGAGGTGCCGGGGCTGGCCCCGATTACCGTCACCGCGTTGGGCACCGAGGTGCGCGCCGGCTTGAGTGCGATGGAGTTCCGGCTGCTCGGTGACCTGATCGTCGACGAGTGCGGGGGTGCCGCGGCGCCGGAATTCGGCGACGTCGTCATCGAGACCTTGCCCGCCAGCCCGGCCACGGAGGCGGCAGACTGCGCATCGTTCACGCATATTGTGGAGTAACGCGATCACACTTGAACACACCATGAGGAGACACGATGAGCACCAAGAAGGACATCGATGAACGGAACTCGGCAGCGAGGAAGACGATCGCGGATGGCGAGACGATCGCGCGGCTGCGCGCGACTCTCGCCGAGTTTGATTCGACGATCCGCACGCTGATCGTCCAGAAGGAACGCGACGCGGTGACACTTGCCGCTCTGGCGAGGAGTTTCGATCGGATCACGAAGCATCACGTGGGCAGCATCATCGGATGAAGCCGACACTCGCGTTCGATATGGAGGTGTACACCAACTACACCCTCCTCTTGTTCAAAACGGTAGGCGAGCCCACGCTCGTCTACCCGTTTGAGCTGTTCAATCAGACGGAGGGGCTTGACGAGTTCCAACTCGATGGCCTCCGTACGCTCGTGACCTCCCACCGGCTGATCACGTTCAACGGCAACGGGTACGACATCCCCTTGCTGCACCTCGCGCTTCGCGGAGAGCCGAGCACGAAGATCAAGTACGCGAGTGACCGCATTATCGTCCAGGGGTTGAAGTGGTGGAACTTCGAGAAGGAGTTTAACGTCAACCTGCACGAAGGGATGATTGACACGATCGATCTGATGGACGTGGCGCCACTCACTGGGTCGCTCAAGAACTACGCGGCGAAGATGCACTCGAAGTCGATTCAGGATCTCCCGCTCGCGCCGAGTGCCCTGATCCAGGAGGACCAGCTGCCACTGATGCGGGCCTATTGCGAACACGACCTCGATTCGACGACCGACCTGTTCCGGTGCTTGGAGCAGCCGCTCGCGCTCCGTGAGGCCATGTCCGTGCAATACGGCGTGGACCTTCGGAGCAAGTCCGACGCCCAGATCGCCGAGGCGGTGATCAAAGCGGAGGTGGAGAAGATCACGGGCCGTAAACTCGAGAAGCCGGGGCACAGCCCCGGGGATAAGTTCAAGTACCAGGTCCCCTCGTGGATGGGGTTTACGATGACGGACATTCTGCCGGCGATCAGCCAGGCTGACTTCGTGGTGACGGACACGGGGGGCGTCCTCATGCCGGACGAGCTGCGTCTTCGGAAGATCGGGATCGGGGCGGGCGTCTATCGCATGGGGATTGGCGGGCTGCATTCGAGTGAGAAGAAGCAGATCGCGCAGGCCGACGAGTCGTACATGCTGATCGACTTCGACGTGGTGTCGTACTACCCGTCGATTCTGTTGAACCAACGGCTCTACCCGCAACACATTGGTCCAGTGTTTCTGGAGGTATACCAGGGGATTGTGAACGCGCGGTTGGCCGCGAAGAAGATCAAGGCGCGAAAAAGCGATGCGGAGTCACTCAAGATCACGATCAACGGGACGTTCGGGAAACTCGGCAGTAAATGGTCGGCCCTCTATAGCCCCGACCTCATGATCCAGGTCACCGTGACGGGGCAATTAGCCCTGCTCATGTTGATTGAAACCCTGGCAGATCTCGTCGGCGTGGAGGTGATGAGCGCGAACACCGACGGCGTCACCATCCGGTGCCTCCGCGAGTCCGAAGCGGAGGCGGTCGCCGCCACGAAGGTGTGGGAAGCCCGCACCGGATTCGAGCTCGAACGCGCGGACTACGCGGCCTTGTACAATCGTGACGTGAATAGCTATATTGCGGTGAAGACCAACGGGGAAGTGAAGACCAAGGGGGAGTACGGCGCGGGGCTGCCCCTCCACAAAACACCGGCGGGACATATCTGTTCCACGGCGGTGATCGAGTACCTCACCAAGGGGACGCCCATCGTCGAGACGATTGGGCGCTGCACGGACGTGCGTGAATTTATCTGCGCCCGCCGGGTCACCGGGGGTGCGGTGTGGCGGGGGCAGGAGATCGGTCGCATCGTGCGGTGGATCTATAGCACACAGGAAACGGAAGCGTTTACGTACAAGGTCAGCAAGATCACCGTGCCGAAGACGCTCGGCGCATTCCCGTTGGTGACGCTGCCCGATCAGATCCCTGATCACCTCGACTATCAGTGGTACATCGACGAAGCGGCATCCATGCTAGATGATTTGGGGGTAACGATATGAGCGAGCCGCTGGTGAAATATATTCTTGACCGTGACGTGTTGGTCAACGGAAATCTCATACGCAAGCACAGCGCCATCTACCTACCCTCCGAGGTAGACGCCCTCCTACGGCAACGGGAGGAGGAGCTGGCCAAGGCTGACCAACGAGCTAATGTCGCAGAAGCGAATCAAAGGCAACTTGCCGGTACGGTTAAGGAAGCGCATAACCTTCTCGCCCAGCTCCTTCGCCGCGAGCATCGCGCCGTGGTCAGGCTGGTGAAGCGGCACAAATTTAGCAAGCATAACAACGCCTATGAGGCTGCATGGGACCGCCCGCTAGACATGATCCTTGTTGCACTGTCACGGAGGGCCAAATGAGCGAGCCGCTGGTGACATACTGGGCCTATGGGGCGATGTTGTGCGATGACATGCGCTACCAAGCCGATCAT
>ERZ1292625.2126-Hain-H41-01um-R1-2126-length-19546-cov-5_pt1 | contig 19546 bp, 27 predicted proteins | sample MGYA00564400_ERZ1292625 | MGnify/ENA primary metagenome ERZ1292625 (study PRJEB36523, sample SAMEA6512639) | groundwater metagenome | collected 2019-01-08 | study: AquaDiva: Metagenomics assemblies of 32 groundwater samples
GCCCCATTTTTCAAGTAGCTTTTTCATCGCCGCACCTTCACATTGCAAAGCTTGAGTGTCAGCCCCTGATAGACGGGGTTCACGGCAATCACGGGATATTCCGTGTACTCAGTCTCCGCCTCTTGCTTCACCGAGATCACATGCCCGATGTTTGGGATGTGGCCATGGAGATAGCAGATGTGTTTCTCTGTGTCGGCGTCCCACAGGGCGAGTAGTATTGTTCCTTCAGGCACCTTGGTCTCCTTTTTTTATTTCATCTTGTACCGATAGCCGTCACCATGCGGTGGGAAGCTGACAATGAAGTCATAAATACGCCTGAGCTGACCGTCATCAAACTTGGCTAAGCAATAGGTCTTAACCGACCTGCCAGCAGCACGATCTGCCTTTTGCTCATCGAGGCTCTCCAGCATGTCCTGCTTGAACTTGCTGTCAGTCACTGAACTCTCGGTCTTGCGCTGGATTGGGATGCCAGCGCTCTCGATCCAATGAGTACCGGCGCCCCAGATATCGTTCAGACCGTCAAGCATCTTAAAGGCGCGAGCTAGCTCATCTGGATGGCCAACCTCGAACACTCTGTAACTACCCTTGGGCGGGCTAATCGCAGGCACGTTCCAACAAATTTGTGTGGTCATGTCATTCTCCATTTCGGGCGAGCCCTACCACGTCAGCAGGATCAGCGCAAGCTATTTCCAACCACGAGCCATTCTGCTGTCAGAGACGTCTGGTGCAGCCTCCCGCCTAACTGCCGCGTTGCCGAAGTAGTGCAGCCTCTTAGTCTCGATGTGCTCGACAATGCGGTTGCCAGAGCCGCGCACGAACCGACGCACCGGTTGAACGTCAGGCCCGATGCGCTTGGTCAGTATCTCGGTCCCATACGGTTCCTCGATCAGGTAGCGGAACACCGAGCGCATGCCATTGAACGTGTCGCGGAGTGAGTACACGTTTGACCCGTCTCCCCGGCCATCTGTCCGATAAATGGTGTAGCGTGCCATTGTTAGTCTCCTCTTCAACGATCTCGATCAAGCGCTCACGCGTCTTCAAACTTAGAAGCTCGGCATAGGCCATCGCATTGAGTGCCCTGCCGAGCTTGCCGGATTGCTTCACTTCTGGATATCGGTCGGTGCATTGAGCGCAACCTCACGCGGTGTGAGATCACGGACGTATGGCTTGATGTCCTCCTTGACCATCTCGCTGAGTGGTCCGATCATCAGCCGGTTGTAGTCCTTGTCGTAGAGCTCGTCATCTCGGCTAAAGCCCTTGCAGAATGCGCGATACGCGCGCTGTCCGTAGGTGCTGCGGTCAAAACGAGCCGCGAGATTGCCGAAGCTGTCGCGAATTTGAACTTCGCCGCTTATGTCGATTGATTTGTAGAATTTCATGTCAGTCTCCTGTTGTTAACGATTGATCCATACGCCAGTCACACGACAAACGCAAGCTATTTCCGTTAACTGGGCTTCGCCGCTCATGCCAGCGATTACGTTAGCTATGAATGCGAAGTGGCGATGCTGAAGCTCAACCGACTTGGAAGCTGAGCGCTGGTCTTTGATGGCAATTGAGGTGGATGAGAGTTTTGGCATTGTCAGTCTCCTTAGGCTAAAGCCTTTTTCAGTTCTACTGCTATGCGGCGCCGCTCCATGCTGATAGCCGATGCGGCAGCGTTACGCGTGAAGTGCCAGCGCGAGGACCACAACTTAGGATCGCCATAGCCACCATCATGATAGACTGGCAGATATGCGACCCATTCACCGTTGGCTAACTTCTCGACAAAATAGCCGGTGCCGCAATAATCATATTTGCAAGCTTCGACTTTCTTGAAGATCGGCTGGCCGGTCATCAACTTCTGCAGGTCCATGTCAGTCTCCTGTGTTGACCAGTTAAACATAGGCCCATCCACGGCATTGTCAAGCGTTGTTTCACGTGTAACATTATAACGTCAGTATTGCTGTCCTAACAGACTGCGATATGTCAATAGTGCTGACCTATTCAGGACGCAGTCTGTCGAGCTGGCTCTCTGTTGAACTAGGTCAGCAAGGCTTACGTTACTTTATAACAACAAATAGCAGAGCATCAGGAAATGTTACAGGTAACATTTTGTTACTACCCTAATTGCAGCTAGTTACTATCTAATTACTAACGCCTCTAGTAATTAGCCTCCCCAGAGAAACCCAATGAAAATTGGGGTATATAGTATATATAAGAAAAAAAATACCCCTAATTACTATATTACTACCCCATAGCATAAATTCTCCCATTTTACCAGTATACATTTTATACCACCCCTATACCTTTTTCCCTTTATGCGCAGAGGTAGTAATTAGCGCAATTAGCCCCACAGGCCGCCATCCACACTCACAAGCCACTGATATCACACTACAATACGACATGACCTAGTTACTAAACCCCCAAGTAATTAGCCTGCAATTAGCTAGTAATTAGCTCAAGCCATTGATATCACTTAAGTAATTTGAGCATGACAAATAACCGCCCCAGCCACTAGCCATTACCCCGCACTGGGCGTACACAACCGCATGCCCAAAGCCCAGACCATACCCGGATATACCAGAAGCGGTGTCATCGATCTCAGGCGCATGCCGAAGATCATAGAGCGCCCCCTAGGGCAGGAGCGCGCCCATGGCATGGCACTGCACCACCAGCATCAGGATATCGGCTGTACGCCCTCCTGTGAGCCCACGATCTGGCTTGACATCGGTCTGGCCGGTCGGCAGGAGCTGGAGATCACAATCCACGAGGCCCTGCACCTGTGCCTGCCGTTCCTTTACGAGGACGTGGTCCGCAAGGCCGCGCGCTACATAGCCATGATACTTTGGCGCCGGTCCTTCAGGCGTGTCGATCCGGTCGACGTGTCCTAGAAACGTGTACAAATTTTGGACAAACGTCGACACATCGCTCCGGATAAGTTAACTCTTGACATCTTCCCGCATTTGTGGGACACATCCGCCATCAGCACAAGCAGAGCTGGTAGTTTATATGGTTGACTGGCCCTTAAATGGGCGAAGGAGTTAGTGCCCCTCACCCAGTGCAGGCAGATACGGGTGACAGGCAGAGTTGGTGACGCAGCCTGAAGCGGGCGCCTTATTTATTTGAATGCGAGAGCTGTTGAGGCTCTTTACACGAAGTCGGGGAGATACCGGTATCCAATCCGGTCATGGAGCTAGTAACTCCTAGTCGTCCAAAAACTAGGACACCCTGCCTGCTCAACAGGGAGCCGCGCAAGCGGAGAAAATAACACGAGGCGCCGGTTCGCGCCTACTCGCGACATGGGAGAGAACGATGGAAATTATTCTTGGTTTGGTGCTTCTGGCATTGGTTGTGGTATGGTTCTGGCCAACCACAGAGTACCACGACGACGATTTTAGGGATTAACATGTCTGGATTTACCGGCCTAATTACGTTGGCGTCGTTTGGCTCCAAGGCACTGAAGCTCCTCCAGACATTGGCGGACATCTTCAAGACGGCCGAGGCCAAGAAAGCCGGAGCGACAGAACAACGTGAGGGAGATTTGAAAGATGAAATTCAACGCAACGCTAACGCGCGTGATGCTGCTCTTGATCCCGCTCTCGATGATCCTGCTGGGGTGCTCACCGACTCTGCGAACCGGTTCGGTAAAGGCTGACCCACTAGGCGTCCCATACGTCTGTTCGGAGCAGTGGATGAAAGACCAAGGCTACGCCAGCGATGGCAAGACTGGCCAAGTTATCGGCGAGGACACTGAACAGACAGTCAGTGAGATCAGGCACCGCAACGCCAGCCTGCGAAAGTTTTGTAAACGATAACTGAGGAGAGATCGATGAAGAAACTATTGATGTGTGGACTGGCGGCACTCATGCTCGCCGGTTGTCAATCCGAAGCTGACATGGCGTCGTACAACGTCTCCAAGTCGGCCGACATGTTCGAAGTCAACCGGCGTATCGTGTTCATCAACGGCATCACCGACAGCTACCTGCTGACTATCGAGGGCCTATGCTCGATTGGCAATAACGACGGCGCCGAAAAACTGAGCGTGACCTGCAAGACCGGCCCGGGACAATACAAGAAACACTTCCTCGGGCTGTCGGATAACGTGACATTCATCTCGGAACAAATCGAAAGCGTCGGCGTTGGTACGGCTCAATACCGCGTGATCTTCCGGCCGACGGCCATCATTCCAGCGATTGAGCTGGCGAAGTAAAAGTCAAACGCTCCCCTGACCGGTAGAGTTGGGAGCCCTGCCCGGACCATTCATAGGCTTCCCATTCGGTTCGGGGTTGGTGGGGAAGGCAGGCCGGTCGTTGAATTTTAGTTTGAGGCGCCATTCGCATTTGGCGGCATGTAATATTCATGAGTGCTGGGCAGGCAGCATACCTCATCACAAGCAGAACCGGTGACGGGTGGAGATGGCTAGAGGGTCTTGTTAGTTCACGCTAATGAGATTGGCCTCAAGCGCCCCGGATGGAGAAATACCCCGTCAGAGTTTTATTGCGCGGTAGAGAAGCGGTCATCTCGCTGGCCTCATAAGCCGGAAACCACGGGTTCGATCCCCGTCTGCGCTACCAAACTGGGACGGCTCTTCGTCCTTAGCCGGAGGCCGCTAAGCAACCTCCGGTCGATACGCGGTGATCACTCGCTGGTGGTTCGATGGCTCCAAGCAAGCCAGTTAGTCGCCGAAAGGCGAGCCGCGTGTCGATTGTTTTTTATGCGGACGTAGCCTAGGGAAGGCCCGGGATTGTTCCGGAGAACGCGGTACTCGAATGCCGCCGTCCGCTCCAACACTGCCAAGCCAAAGCTGGTGGCTCCAGCAACCGTCCTGTAAAGTCGGTCCCTGCGGGGGAGTGGGTCGGAACCACGGTGAGGCACCAACATGAGGAAGCAAAATGACGAAACACGTTCGAATTGAAAACTCCGACACGTCAGACTACAAAGTCGTTGTCGAGGTCTGGGATAAGAGCCAAGACTTTGAGAGGGACAAACTGGTCGAGACGCTGGAATTGGGTTATCCGACAGCAATGGTGACGCCGTACATCACTGATACGCGCTACCTTATCGTACGCGAACTTAAGAAATAAGCCGTTATAGCTCAGTCGGTAGAGCAGTCGATCTGTAATCGACTTGTCCCGCGTTCGATCCGTGGTGGCGGCACCATTTATCTGGGCGTATCTTAGTCTGGTCTAAAGTACCGGTTCTGGACACCGGCATCGCAGGTTCAAATCCTGCCGCCCCGACCAGTTTGGCGTCCATGCGCATGAGGTCTCAGCGGACCGCCTTGCATGGTTTATCGGTGTAGAGCCGACGCCATTTCCTATTCGCGAATAACGAATACTCTAGTACAAGTATATTCCCGGGTAGCTCAGCCGGTAGAGCGCCTGACTGTTAATCAGGTGGTCGGCTGTTCGATCCAGCCCCCGGGAGCCATTTTGTAAGCTTCGCGCTGCGCATTGCCGTGAAATGACCTGTAAACCTCACAACGCAATACCCTATAAACTAACCACTTGACAAGGCCATCCATGGGTGTATGTTATGCCCTATGAACTACCTCACACATCCCAACACCTCTCGGCGCCAGAGACCGCTCGACCGTGTCCTGTGGGCCATCTGGAACCTGACGGGCCTCGTCCTTATCATTGGCTGGTTTGTCAGTTTTTACCTTGACAATTTGCCGGGATAGTTTAGGTATAGCTATACACCAAGGAGACTGACCATGGAAAAAGCTACCCACTTCGGAACCTGCCAAGTCTGCGGCCACCTGCAGAAGGCCCCCGGCAACAAGATGGCCAAGCACGGCTACACCGTGCAGTGGAGCTTCTTCGAGGGCGTGTGCTGGGGCGCCGACGAGTTGCCGTTCGAGCTGGACAAGGCAGTGGCCCATAAAGCCCACGATAGCCAGCAAAAATCCATTGATGCGCACTACGCCCGGATCGCCGAGCTGAATGGTCCGCTGGTCATCCGTACTGAGCCCGGTTTCGAGGCCATCTACACTATCTGGAAGAACGAGTACGTCAAAAACGAGCGCACCGGGAAGAGTGATTACGAGTGGCTACAGGTCGACGTGCGTGTAATTCGCCACGATTACAGTGACAACACTGGCTTCTATCTGACAGCCGATTATCGCGCCAAAGCCGACGGCCCGTGGCGCCGGTGGGACACATACGGATCGCACGTCAAGACGGAGAATGGTTTCGTTCGCGAGTTGCTAGTTCCACGCATCAAGATGCACGAGAACTACATCCGCCAGCTGAACAGCTACCGCGACTGGCAGGCCAAGCGAATTGCTGCGTGGAAGGTCGAACCGATGAAGCCAGTTGCTGATGAAGCAGCCAAGCTGACACACATCATTTTTGTTCAGCCAAAACCCGGGTCCATCACCGACGGACAGGATCGCTATGTATCGGCGACATATGGCCGTGGCGGTTGGTCTGGCGATGCGTCGTTCGACACTACCACGAACCGCTCCAAAGCCAAGCGCTTCACAGAGCGTGGCGCCAATATGGCTATCGGTAAGCTGCGCCGCTGGGGGCGAATGAAAGCGATCCCGGCATGAAAAACGCCCTCCACTTCGTCGGCTTCACCGACACCCGCCAATTCGCCGCAGCACGGGCTGTCTTCGGCACGCCGCACTTCATCCACCGGCATCTGGACCAGCGGGCACTGGCTGAGATGATGGAGGGCGACACCGCTGTGTTTGCCTGCGACAGCCACTTCGTGTGCCCTCATGCCTATGACGACAGCGCGAGGTTTTGAGATGACAACTATGCGATGCGAGCTATTTGGACATACATCTAAATTCGGCCGATTAGTGACGTATCCCGCTGACATATTCGGAGCTGGCGTCGATAATATTGGGCGTATTCACAGCACTATGTATCAACATTGTGACAGATGTGGCGACAGATACGAAGTGACCAAGTTCCACGCCAACGATCCTAGGATTTTAGACACATTAAGAACTTGTGGGTATAAAATTACAGGCGGTCCGGAACGAGCCAAATAACCACTTGACAAACCCCGACCATGGGCCTAAGAACGTGACTGTCAACACAGGAGACACTCATGTTCACGCCATCCCCCCAACAAGCTGACTTTCTGACGTGGTGCGCAAACGGACGCGGTTCGTGCGTCCTAGAGGCCGTTGCCGGTTCCGGCAAGACCACCACCCTGCTGCATGCCGCTCGCCTGATAAGGGGCCAGACCGGCATCATGGCGTACAACACCAAGATTGCTGACGAGATCAAGCGCAAGCTCAACGAGATTGGCCTAGACTGGCAGAAGGCACAGGCCGGTACTGTCCACAGCTTCGGCTTCAAGGCCTTCCGCAAAATCTACCCGAATGTCGTCGTCGAGGGTTCCAAGGTCTCGGACATCGCTGACAAGATGTTCCCTGAGGGCCACGCCTACGAGCACCTGAAAAGCCGCCTCTGCCACCTTGTGTCGCTCGCCAAGAACAACGGCTTCGGCATCTTCCCGGCCGAATGGATGCAGGTTATCGATCACCACGACATCGATCTGGGCCAAGTTGACGAGAATGGCAATGAGCACGATATCTCCGACAAGATCGCAGCCGCTGCCGCGTTGCTCGACGCATCCAACTCCGACATCTCGATCATCGATTTCGATGACATGGTCTATCTGCCATTGCTAATGAACCTGAAGTTCTGGCAGTTCGACAACGTCATGCTCGACGAGGCGCAGGACACCAACCGCACCCGCCGCGAATTAGCCAAGCGCATGCTGAAGCCGAACGGCCGACTGATTGCCGTTGGTGATCGGGCTCAGGCCATCTACGGCTTCACCGGTGCCGACAACAATTCCCTCGACCTGATCCGCAAGGACTTTCAGGCGATGGACATGCCGATGACCAAGACGTTCCGCTGCCCCAAGGCCGTCGTGACGTTCGCGCGCCAGTGGGTCGACCACATTGAAGCCGTCGACAGCGCCCCTGAGGGCCTCGTGACCTCGATTGGCTTCGATGACTTCAATGCCGGTGCCAAGGCTGACACCGGCCTGTCGACCGCTGCTATTCTCTGCCGGAATACCAAGCCGCTGGTATCGATGGCGCTGTCCCTGATCCGCCAGAAGATCGCCTGCAAGGTCGAAGGCCGCGACGTCGGTGCCAACCTCCGGAAGCTGGCGAAGCGCTGGAAGGTGACCACCACGCGCGCACTGGAGGGGAAGCTTGAAAACTACCTGTCCAAGGAACGCGCCAAGCTGATGGCCCGCAAGCGCGAGGCTCAGGTCCAGACACTGGAGGATACCGTCGAGACGCTCCGCGTGATCATCCAACAGTGCAACACTGAGAACAAGACGACCGTCGAGGACGTCGTGGCGTACATCGACAATCTGTTCGCTGACAACGTCACCAACATGCTGGTGCTGAGCACGATCCACAAGTCCAAGGGCCGTGAGTGGAACCAAGTGTATTGGCTGGACCGCGCCAACCTGAACCCATCCCGCTACGCCAAGCAGGACTGGGAAAAAATTCAGGAGCGTAACTTGTGCTACGTTGCGGCCACCCGGTCTCAGCGCGAATTAATTGAAATCACAGTCTGAGGAGGACACCATGATACGGAAAAATATGATTGCACTGGCCAACTTCATCAAAGGGAAGAAGGTCGACATGAGTATGGTAATACAGGACCGGCGGCGTGCTGGGTCGGGATGCTGGGATATCGAAAACTTTGTCATTGAGTTCCCGTACAAATGCAGTACCATTGGCTGTATTGTGGGATGGGGTAAATACTTCGTCAAGGAAAATGGCGGGCAAGACCTGTCGGACAGCGGTGTGTCTAAATTTCTCGGCATTACCCGTCAACAGGCCGACAACCTGTTCATGCCAGAAAATTACGGCAAGCCACTCGGTAAATATAGCGTGGAGAGCCGCGTTCAGCGTGTCTTACGCGGCAAGATCAAACTTACCAGTGACTGGCTTCACAATCCCGTCAAGGTGAAGTCATGACTGAGCGCAAGCCAGACGCCCTTGAGGTTCGCGCGCGGGAGATGTGCGTGAACCGGGGTATTGATCCAGACAGCCGCGTGCCGAAGCCTGTGACGTCGGACGAGGCGTCGCTGGATGGCATGTGGAAGACATGGCCAGCGTGGTGCCAGTATCGGGAGAAGGCGCGCGAGGAGCGCAACCTAGTGGCCCGGATTGCGGCCAGTGACCACGCCGCACTCACGGTTCAGCCTGCCGAATACCAAAACGCGCCGCTGACAATTTTCGGTGAAGCCGAAGACCAGACTGTCCAGCAGATGAAGAACTGCATGTCCTACGGTAACGTCGTTGCCGGTGTACTGTGCGCCGACAACCACCTTGGCTATTCGCAGCCGGTCGGCGGCGTCATTGCCTACGAAAATCAAATCAGCATCTCCGGTGTCGGCTATGACATTGCCTGCGGAAACAAGGCTGTCCGTCTTGATGTCCAGTACAAGGACATCAAGGCCAATACCGCGCAGCTGCTGGAGGACATTCGCGCCAACATCTCGTTTGGCGTCGGGCAGATCAACGCCACGCCCGTCGAGCACCCGATCTTTGATGAAGACGATCAATGGCAGTACGCCGGAATGCTCGACTACAAGAAAAAAGCACAGGGCCAGCTCGGGACCGTTGGCTCTGGAAATCACTACGTCGATCTGTTCTACGACGAGCAGGGTTGGGTCTGGATCGGTATCCACTTTGGATCACGCGGCCTCGGCCATACCATCGCGACACGCGGCGTGAAGCTGGCAGGCGGCAAGGACGGCATCCACGCCGTCCCGTCTCTGGTGGATGTCGACAGCGAAATTGGGCGCCAGTACCTCGCTGGAATGGATTTGGCTGGGCAGTACGCCTATGCTGGTCGTAACTGGGTTGTCGAGCGTGTCCGGCAGATGATCGGCGGATCGGTGACGGCCGAAGTCCACAACCATCACAACTACGCGTGGCTTGAGGAACACAACGGCCGGAAGCTATGGGTTGTCCGCAAGGGCGCCACCCCAGCGTTCCCGGGTCAGTTCGGCTTCGTCGGCGGGTCTATGGCTGAGAACGCCGTCATCATCAAGGGCATTGACAGCGACGTTGCGGCCGATAGCCTCTACAGCACTGTCCACGGCGCCGGTCGTGTTATGGGGCGCCAGCAAGCCAAGCGGACATTCCGTGCCGAGCAGATGCAGGAATGGCTCCGCACTGCAGGCGTGCAGCTGTCCGGCGGAGGGCTTGACGAGAGTCCTATGGCCTACAAGCGCCTCGGTGAGGTGCTCGACTATCACAAAGGGGCGATCCAAATCGTCCATAATCTTAAACCGTTTGCAGTTGCCATGGCAGGCAGCTCGGATTTTGATCCGTGGAAGGATTAATTCAATGAGACTTAGTCCAAATGAACACCGCGTCCTGATGGCGTGGAGCAGTGGTTGCGTCGATCCGCTGAACGAGGAGTGGGTCTACTCCTTCAAAACCATCGGAGAGCACGCTCAAAACGTGCCGCAGCACGGCATTCGCCGTACAGTGCGAGCGCTCGCACGTAAGGGTCTGCTCAAGCTGGCAACCGGTTTTGACGAGGATCGTGGTTTGATTGCAGGTCGCGGTTATATGTTGACCTACGAGGGTATTATGGAGCTAAGACGTCGCCTCGAAGTAACTAAAGGCTTGACATCATCAAGCACTGGGCGTACAGAGCCGCCGAATGAAGAAGCCAAAACAACCTGAAGTCTACCGCGATCCGAACGTGATCGACATCGAGGAATTGATATGGAGGAAAGATGACAATACTCAACGCACAGGGCCAGCCGGTGACGGCAGCAAAACAAAACGACGTGCCGGGGGTGCAGAAGACATATCTTGGCCTCATTGGGAGTGACTTGGTCTCTCTAGATGGCCCTAATGGGCTCTTGTTTACGCAGACGTTCATAGCCAAGGTCAAGGGCACCGGTACGCCGGAAGTCCCGTTGCAGGCCATCCAGTGCGCCCGCTTCATGTACGCCACTCCAATTACCATGACCGAAAACGCAACGATTGTCATGCTGGCGAGTGACGGCGGAGTTGAGCCCGCGCAAATGAACATCGTCCTCACGCAGGCGGCTCTCAAGGACTTTATTCTTGCCTTGACAAAGCTCGTCAAAGGGGGTAGTGCTGTTGTGCCGAATGGGCAAGAACAGGAGACTGACAATGCAGATTTACAACGTGGAGAAGAACGACGCCAAGTGGGCAAAGACGAAAGCCGACCTGATGATACCGGCGCGCCGCCAAGCGCTAATGCGTGAGCTTATCTCGCGCAACCAACAGGGCGCCTTGCGCATCACAGGCGAGCTTAATGCCGAAGAGCACGGGAAGGCCGTGGCTCGCAGGATCGCCCAGAACGGTTAAGCTATCTGGTTGACAAAAATCCTATTTTGTTGACTTTTTACCGACACTTGTAGTAGACCCCCTAGTAAATTCTGGGGGGTCTGCAATTGAACACATTACTGGTCGCGCATAACAAGGGAGCGGAATACCGCCTCTTGCTGCCTGACTTTTCTCCAGCGAAGCTGAGCAATCTGGTTTGGCGCGCTGTAGACAGAGAGGGGAACATTCTCGTATCGGATATGGGTCGGCTGTCCATGCACATTATGGAGCAGGCGCTAAAGCACCCCGATGCGAGATTACTGGGGGGCACGTCAACCAATATCCACATCAAGCAAAATGTAGATAGCGTCTATCATCTGGACCGTCCCGAGCGGAGCCTGCAACTCACTATGCAGGACGTCGTTTTCAACGATAAGGACATGCATCTAATGGACGTTTATAGGGGGCCGTTTTTCGACTTCAAGAAGTACCTAGGTACGATCCTTGAAAACAACAGGTAACTGGGGAGTTTCCATGATCTACGGCGTTAACAAAATCTCCGCCATCGGCGGAGTGGGCTACCTCGCAAGCCCGTATTCCAAATTCGTGCCGCGTGAGGGCTGCTCAGACATTTATAGCAGTTACGACTGGGCGTCCCACGACATCGAGAAAATAGCCGGTGATATGTTAATCTCCGGCATGGTTGTAATCTCACCGATTGCATCAAGCCACCACATCGAGAAGCACCTCGCCAAAAATCCAAACGTCGATCAGGGGTATCTTAAGAGCCACGCGTTCTGGATGCCGATTGACGAGCGCATCTACGACCGCTGCGAGTACGCTGTCATCGCCATGATGGACAGCTGGGAAGTGTCGACCGGCATGGCCATCGAGTTTGGCCAGATCACAGCCAGTGGAAAGCAGGTCATGTTCTTTGATCCACTGAACAGCACGCTCTATAACATCACGGAAACTGAGAAGAAATATCCAGAGAAGTTTACCGCGTTTCTGATGCTTGCCGCGCAAAACGTGAAGCCTGATTATCTCCGTAGCTCGCTGCCGGACCAGATCGCCAAGACACACACAACCATCACCATGATCGCCAAGTCTGGCGAAGACGACAAGGGCGGAGGAACGCCACCGGCAGGAGTTCCGGCGTAATTTCATGCCATATGCCGATCCTGAGACGGGAAATAAAAGAAAGAAGGCACGTAGGGCGGGTAATCCAGAAGCGGCACGAGCTCGGGACAAAGCCTATTACATTAAAAATAGAGAAAAAATAATCGCCCGCGCTAACGCATTCCAAGCCAATAACATGGACAGAGTGCGCGACATGAGACTAAGGCGCGAGCTTGGTATCACCGGGGAATTTTTTAACTCTTTGATTGCTCACCAAGGCGGAAGATGTTCTATATGTTGGCGCAAAGCCAAGCTTGTCGCGGACCACAACCACGAAACCGGTGAATTTCGCGGAGCTATATGTAGCGGATGCAACAGTGGTCTTGGATATTTTGACGAACATCTCCTGACTATGATCGGCGCCATGAGATATTTAATAGAAAGAGGTTCCAAACATGACGACGAAGCTATCAAATCCAAAAGACGTAGTTGGCACAGTGAAACCAAACTTTGACACGATACCCGGAAACGTCATGCTTGAGCTTGGAGCGGCGATGCTGGAGGGCTCGCTTAAGTACGGCGCCCATAATTACAGGGTGGCAGGAGTTAGGGCAAAAATCTACTACAGCGCGGCCAAGCGCCATTTAACCAAATTCTGGGACTTTGGAGAAAACACCGATCCGGATAGCGGAATTAGCCATATAACCAAGGCTATTGCGTGTTTGGTTGTGCTGAGAGACAGTATGATGATGGAGAACTGGGTAGATGACCGCCCTCCCCCGGTTCCGTTAAAGGCCTATTCCGACGTAGAGCAAGTCACAAAAGAACTCATCGAGCGCTACCCAGAGCCGAAACAAGCGTTCACCGCGCTAGGTAATTGACTACATCACGCATCCGTAGCACTGTCTCGCCGCCTGCGCATTCGTGCGTAGAGGCCCATAACAATGTTTATGGGCTAGGCTGGTGAGGCTACGCCCCGGCCAATCGCGGCGCCGATCCTGTTCTCCTCAAACGGGGTCGGCGACCGCTTCACAAAGGAAACAACATGGCTAGTAAAATTGTCGAATATGTAAAGTCCCTCGAAGAGGCCAAACATATACTGTCACTCTGTGAAGGAAAGAGAGTTGATGATGCGCTTTACGCGTGGCTCGCAAATCAACTCAACTGTAAGCCGTCCACAGCCCACCGGCGCCTGATCGCAGCCAAGCACTGGGCTAACAACACAGGCCCAAAAGACTACAACACACCCGTGAAGCCAGAACCACCTGAGCCGACCATGGCTGAGCGCCTAGGTGTCAGCAAGCTCCAGAAAAATCTAGCCACTCAGAAGCGCATCGCCAAGGAAGCGCAGGATCACGCGCTGGCCAACCTGACAATTCGTGAGGCCGTCTTCAACCTCTCGCAAACACCGATGGAGCCGCCGCAGTGGAAAATATCCAAGGACGTCCAGAGCAAGTCGGAGACGTTGTTACTTATGCTCTCCGACGCCCATGTGGGGGAAACTGTCTACAAGGATCAAATGGGCGGGAAAAACTCGTACAATGTAACGATTGCCGGGGATCGGATCAGGCGCTACTTCGATACCTCAATCAAGCTTGCCACGAAGCACTGGAGCGGACCTCCACCAGAATGCATTTACTTGCTGCTGATGGGCGACTTGATCACCGGCTCAATCCACGAGGAGTTGGCAAAGACCAACGACCTGCAGGAGATCGGCTCGGTGAAGGCCTGTTCGGAATTTCTTATTGCTGGCCTCAACATGCTTCGCACCGCGTTTCCAAAAATTCCAATTCACGTCGTGTGCATCCCGGGAAACCACGGCCGCACGACAAAGAAAATGGAACACAAAAACTACGCGCTGGAGAGTTACGATACGCTGATTGGCTGGACGCTGGAGGTCCACGCAAGAGCCATGGGCTGGGAAAACATAACCTTCTCAGCACCTGCTTCTGGGGATGCTTTGCTGGATATTTATGGCTGGAAATTCCTAGTGACACATGGCGACAAGATTGGGTCGCGTGGCGGGACTGGAATGATTGGGCCTGCCGCCACGGCTACCCGTGGATTTCAGAAGGTGAGGGCGGAATATGCGAAAGCCGGTGATAACATTGACTGGGTACTTATTGGCCACTTCCACTCACAGATGGAGCTGGAGGGTGGTATCGTTAATGGTTCAATCATCGGGTATAACGAATATGCCAAGTCCGGTCGATTTTTCCCGCACCCTGCAGCCCAGTGGATGTTATCAGTCCACCCAAAGCGAGGTATCGCTCGCCGGTGGCTGATCCAAGTTGGCGATAAATCAGAAGGCAGTATGTACGAATAACCGGAGTAGTTAGCATGACGATTAAAAAAGTCATTCCGGCTCATGAGCTTCTGTCTACGTGGATTTCCAGCCGACCGAATTTTAATCAGTCGACGCTTGCGTTACGTCTTGATGTATCGCGCACCAGCGTCACGCACTGGTGCAAGGGGAAATCTCCGCCAAACAGAACGAGAGCCGCTAAGATCGAGCGCATGTCAAAGGGGCTCGTCCCTGCCGACCTGTGGCCACAGCGACGCAAGACCGGCGCAACGGTCGGCGCCGTCAAGATGCGGGACAAAATGGACGACCTTAATATCGGTCCGTCAGAGGCTGCGCGCCGCTGCGATACACCGCAAAGCACGCTCGTCCACATTCTCAACGGCACCACACCACCGTCACAGAAATCCATCGACAAGATCAACGCTGGCCTCAAGCTGACGCTGACGGTCCCAATGTTCAGGAGAGCCGCATGACTGATACGTATTTCTGTATTCCCGGCGATCCTGTCGGCAAGGGACGTCCACGGGCTTTCATTCGCAACAAGCATGTCGGCATGTACACGCCAAAAAAGACGGTAAACTACGAAGCTCTCGTGAAGATGATGGCGTCCCAAAGCCACAAGGGCGAGCCTTTCCTTGGTCCTGTTTTTGTCGAGATACACGCGTACTTCTCCATTCCGCTTTCGATGAAAAAAACAGACAGAGAGCTGGCTGAAAAAGAGTATTTGCCCGTCCTGAAAAAGCCAGACGCAGACAATATCGTGAAGGCGATCTGTGACGCGATGAATGGCGTGGTGTACAGGGACGACGCTCAAGTCTGCGATCTTACGGTACGTAAACGATACAGCAAAAACCCACGCGTCATCGTGATTGTGAATGACCAAAGCAAAAGAATTGTGATTTGAGCGAGAATACCCCATTCATGAGGCTCCACGGCGCGAGAATGCTCGACGCCGGTTACCACATCGTGCCTATCGTTCCCGGGAAAAAGAACCCCGGAGAATACGCCAACGGTAAATGGTTCCCCATGGCCGGGTGGTCTAAGTTTGCTCACATGAAACCACCGGAGCAGCTGATCGACATCTGGTCAAATTGGCCCGGGGCAGGTATCGGCGTGGTGACCGGCGGTGCTTCCGGTATTATTGGCGTTGACATTGACATTCTCGACGATGCTCTGGCCAACCAGATCAAGATGGTATTTTTCGACAAGCTGGGGGCTACGCCCTTGATCCGTGTCGGACGTGCGCCGAAGATGATGCTGGTCTACCGCGTTGAAGGCGTCATGACCAAGATATCTCTAGCACCTCTGGAGGTGTTGGCTACTGGCCAGCAGTTCGTGGCGTACGGCATCCACCCCGACACTGGACTGGAGTATAAGTGGGTCGTAGAGAGCCCTCCTGACACATTAATGACTAACATCCCGCTTGTTACCTCAACGGCAGTGCAGGAAGCTGCGCAAGAGGCGTACAAGCTAATTCCAGAAGAGCTCAAGCAGGGGAGACTGGCGGATGGTGGCGGGCACGTTGGAGGGGGAGACAGCGCGCCAGCCACCATAGAAGCCATCACAGAGACGCTTAATATCATTCCGAATGACAACGTCCAGTGGGATGATTGGAAGCGTATTCTTATGGCGGTGTTCGTGTCGTCACGCGGTTCGGAGCAGGCCTATTTCGAATTTTTGAAGTGGTCGCGCAAATCAGGTAAGCACACCGATAATACAACCCGCCACGAGTGGAATGGCTGCAGGGTATCAGTCCCTAACCGCATCAATTTTGGGACGCTGCATTACATTGCATCGAAGTACGGCTGGACGCCGTCACCTGAGTTAAAGTTCAACGAAGATAAAAAGGCAGCCTCATCGACGGATGTCTCCGGCTTTGACGCTATGCCCGTCGTTCAAAAGCCGCGCGTACAGCCGGTGGAACAGGTCCACGCTCCACGGACACGCATAAACGACATCATTGCCGCTCAACCGCAGAGGCGAGAGGAAATACTCCAGTCCGTTGGTGTCGGGATGCGCACTGTTGTGGATGGTGACGGCGTTGTCACCGAGCTGCTTTACCCGATGCATGAGATCGGCCAGCAAAGTTCTGAGGAATACGTAAAAAACCAACTCCAGACGATTTACGAGGACAGCAAGAACCTGTTCTGCACCGACGAGCCAAAGAAGCTGCGCCTCACGCAAGACGAGATCGAGAACGGCACTATGCCCCGGATATTTGCCGACGCATTCCCGCAGGAGTGGCTCTTCAGCCGCAGCCTGATCGGACGCATGGCGCACTGGATCGACACCTCGTGCATTTACTCCCACCGCGTTTTTGCACTCATGGCGGCTATGACTGCGTTTGGCGCTATAGTTGGCAGACAGTATCAGACACAGAGTGGTCTCAGGCCGTCACTCAGCATCTGCAACATCGCGCCAACTGGTTCCGGTAAGCAAGGCCCACGAGCCGCAGTCAACCGCCTCCTGCACGCAGCTGACGGTGCCCGCTACATCGGCCCGATGGGCGGTTACTCTTCCGGCTCCGGCGTTGTCGAGGGCTTGATGAACCAGCCGTGCATGTGGCTGGACATCGACGAATTTGGTAAGAAGATCGCAGCCTACGGAAACAAGGGCGATCAGAACCAACGAGAGATGATTGCCATGTATCTGGAGGCCGTGGCCAACGAATACATCGGCGGCAAGGGATATGCCAACTCCAAGGAGAACGCGACAAAAAACGTAAAAATTCCGAACCTGAACATTTGCGGCTGGTCTCAGATTGAAGAGATCACCGGCGCACTGTCGTCCGCCGCAAGCAACGACGGCTTCATCCAGCGCTTCCTGTTTGTCCCGACGTTCGCAGACTACCCGCCAATGCGCGAGGATTTCCGCCGCCCGCCTGTGCCTGAGGACTTGATTAACGATCTCAAGTACATAATGGAGCATCTGGCGACACTTGGCGGTGACTTCGCCACCAATGATGATGCCAACGCTGAGCCAAATATGATCACTGTCGAGATGACCAAGCAGGCGAAGGAAATGTTTTACGCGCTAGACACACGGAAGCGGAAGATGCTCGCCGACCACCGGCGCATGTGGGTGAGGTCTGCATCGCACATCGTTAAGGTGGCAATGCTGGAGGCTATCGCGACCAACCCTCTGGAGCCGGTCGTGACGGCCGAGGGAATGGATAGTGCTAGACGCTTAGTGGACTGGTTCATGCAATACGCAGAGACTTACATTGCCAGTCGTATTGCTGACAATGATGTTGAGCGAGACCTGAAGAAGATAAAGATGTTTATTGCCGACGGAGGGGTGGAAGGGGTCCAGCGCTGGGCTCTCAATCGCAAGGTCCAGACCATGCTGCCTCGCACCCGGGACGAGATGATCAAGAGCCTGATAGAAAGCCAAGAGGTCGAGGAAATCGTGGTCCCAGACCCCGTGGCCGGACGGCGTCCGAAGCGTATCCTGCGCTTCGTCCAGACCTAAAATTAACGCTTGACTTCATCCTGCGGTTTTAGTAAGAACCGCCCAGAGATAGAGAGAAGGAGCTAAAAATGACTGAAGCACCGGTAGTCGTCAAGACGCAGGAAGAAATTGCTAACGAGTGGTTAGCCCAGAAAAAAGTTCTCGTTCAGGCGGCAGCAGATTTGCTGCGCATTGAGCTGGAGCTTCTGAAGCTCATTCCAGCCAAGCCAGAGGGCGGCTCCACGCACAACATTAACGGCTTCAAAATCAGCCTGACTGGCAACATCAACCGCAAGGTTGACTGGACGATATTTGATAAGGTTGTCGCCGACCTGAAGGCCGAAAATCCAGCATTTCCAGTTCCCGAGAAGCCAGCAAAGCGCGAGCTTGATGAGACCGGCATCAAGTGGTTTCAGGCCAATGAACCCGGTATCTATTTCCGCCTGTCGCAGGCTATCACAGCCAAGCCGGGGAAGACCACTGTCGAGATCGTGAGGACAGAATGAGCGACGGTTTCTTAATCGGTATCTCTACGATCGGCGTTGCGCTGTTCATTCTGTCTATGATGAAATTCTGAGGGGTAATTCATGTTTGATCTGAGCAGTATTCGCAAGAGCGGAGGCCGAGCCTATCCGCCACGCGTATTCATTTACGGCGGTCCGAAAATCGGCAAGACCACATTCGGCGCCGAAGCTCCGAAGCCCATCTTCATCCAGACCGAGCGCGGCACCGACGCGCTGTCGGTCGATGTGTTCCCGTTCTGCCAGACGTGGGCAGACATCGCCAACTGTTTCGAAATTTTAGCGACGCAGGACCACGACTACCAGAACGTCGTGCTGGACAGCGCCGACTGGACCGAGAACATTCTCAAGGCGCAGGTGGCGCGCGACGCTGGCGTCATTGATCAGAAGACTGGCGAGGGCGTCTTCGACACCAATTCCAAGGCCCTGTCGTTCGGCCGTGGCGCGCGTGCCGTAGAGGAATACTGGCACCGGATCACTGACAGCTTCGATTATCTCCGTGAAGCCAAAAACATGGGCTGCATCGTCATCTCCCACGCCGCCGTCAAGCGTTACGACGATCCGACGTCGGAAGCCTATGACCGCTATCAGCCTGACCTTCTCAAGGACAGCGCCGCCGTTCTCCAAGAGTGGAGCGACGTCATTATTTTCGCAAACAAGCCACCTTCCGTGATCAGCGAGAAGGTCGGCATTCAGGGTGTCAAGAAACGCGCAGTCAGTTCCGAGCAGCGTCTCATGTACACCAGCGAGACACCGGCCTTCAAAGCTGGATCACGCTGGAATATTCCGACCGAGATGCCGTTGGGTTACAACCATCTCATCACCGCGATCAATGAAGCCAGAAGTCGCGCAAATCCACAGCAA
>ERZ1292625.2127-Hain-H41-01um-R1-2127-length-19542-cov-9_pt1 | contig 19542 bp, 17 predicted proteins | sample MGYA00564400_ERZ1292625 | MGnify/ENA primary metagenome ERZ1292625 (study PRJEB36523, sample SAMEA6512639) | groundwater metagenome | collected 2019-01-08 | study: AquaDiva: Metagenomics assemblies of 32 groundwater samples
ATACCATTAAGAATAGGATTCCTTGATCAGAAGGAGAACAAATAGCATGAATAAACAAACAGATCTGCCAATTGCAATTGCAGACGTACAAAGTACTCCAGATACCCGTCATATAGCGATTGACCGAGTAGGCATTAAAGCGATACGCCATCCGGTCATTGTTGCAGACAAAGATGGGGGGATTCAACACACCATAGCTATTCTCAACATGTATGTTAACCTACCGCACAACTTCAAAGGAACGCATATGTCTCGCTTTGTCGAGATTTTAAACAGCCGAGAACGCGAGATTTCAGTAGAATCCTTTGAATCTATTCTGCGTGAAATGGTAGAAAGATTGGAAACCGATTCTGGGCATATTGAAATGAGTTTTCCTTATTTCATCAACAAATCGGCACCTATCTCTCGGGTCAAAAGTTTGCTCGATTATGATGTGACATTTATTGGTGAAATTGTTAAGAATGAATACATTTTCACCATGAAAGTCATTATACCTGTAACCAGTTTATGCCCTTGCTCTAAAGAAATTTCCAGTTATGGCGCGCATAATCAGCGCTCACACGTATCAATCTCGGTACGTACTAATAGCTTCGTTTGGATTGAAGACATGATCAGAGTTGCAGAAAATAACGCTTCTTGTGAGCTGTATGGTTTGCTTAAGCGCCCTGATGAGAAGTACGTCACAGAACGCGCCTACGACAATCCGAAGTTTGTTGAAGATATCGTCAGAGACATTGCCGATACATTAAATCGTGACAACCGTATCGATGCCTATGTGGTGGAATCAGAAAACTTTGAGTCCATACATAACCACTCTGCTTATGCATTGATCGAAAAAAACAAAAAACAACATTAATGACTTATAAATAAGCCTGAGATTTTTTTGGCTATAGCACTTGTTGCTTGGCAAAATCTTTTAAGCGAAACCCCAGGGCCCACAATGCGGCAAAGTAACTCGCCGCACCCAAACAAACAATCCAGCTCAACTTTACCACGCGCTCCAAAGTGGAATCGACTAACCAGCTGGCGTGATCACCAACTGTAAACCATAAAATACTTCCCATAGCCGCCAACGCTACTAATATCTTGATAAAGTACATGGCCCATCCCGGCTGTGGTTGATAGATATCTTGACTACGTAACTGATAATACAGTAAGCCGGCATTTAAGCACGCACCTAACCCTATCGCCAATGCCAATCCAGTATGTTTAAGAGGAATAATGAATGCCAGATTCATTAACTGGGTGGCAACGAGTGTAATGATGCCAATTTTTACCGGCGTTTTAATATTCTGGCGTGCATAAAATCCTGGTGCCAGAACTTTCACAAGAATCAGCCCAACTAACCCAACGCTGTAAGCGATCAGCGCTTCGCGCGTCATCCACACATCGTGATCAGTAAAAGCGCCATGGTGAAAAAGTGTTGCAATCAACGGAGTCGATAATAATCCCAGGGCCAACGCAGCAGGAAAAGTTAACATTATGGTCATGCGTAGCCCCCAATCCAATAAACGAGAAAATTCATCAGCACTGTTGCTGCTATGATGTCGCGCAAGTGACGGCAACAGAATCGTACCCAATGCAACCCCCAATAACCCAGCAGGAAATTCCATTAATCGATCTGCATAATAAAGCCAAGACACACTCCCAGTAACCAACAATGAAGCAAAAATAGTATTGATCAATAAACTAATTTGACTCACCGATACCCCAAAAATCGCAGGCCCCATCAATTTAATCACACGCCAAGCACCACTTTCCCGAACATTAAAACGAATCCGTGGCAATAATTTGAGGCGCATTAAAAAAGGCACCTGGAAAGCCAATTGCAATACTCCCCCGATAAAAACCGCCCACGCCAACACCAAAATAGGTGTCTCTACATAGGGGGTTAGCCATAGTGAGCAAGCAATAAAAGACAAGTTCAGAAAAGCAGGCGTAATCGCTGGAATATTAAATTTCCCGTAGGTATTCAAGATACCACCAGCTAAAGCAACCAATGAAATGAAAAAAATATAGGGAAATGTGATACGTAGTAAATCAACCGTTAAAGTAAATTTATCGGGTTCATTTAAAAAACCTGGAGCACTGACATAGATAATTAAAGGTGCGGCAATAATACCAATCAGCATAATTACAAACAACGTCACTGCTAGAAGCGTGGTAACGTGATCAATTAAATCACGCGTTTCTTCGGCAGAACGAGTATTTTTATACTCCGCCAGAATAGGAACAAAGGCTTGTGAGAATGCCCCCTCGGCAAATAACCGCCGCAACAAATTAGGGATACGAAAAGCAACAAAAAAAGCATCGGTCGCCATACCCGCGCCAAAAATTCGTGCAATGATCATATCACGTACAAAACCAAGGATACGCGATATAAAAGTCATGCTGCTAACCGCAGCCAACGCTCTGAGTAGGTTCAAAGTTTATAGAATACTCGGTTTAGAAAGCATGAAAAATGAACATCATTTATTTGGGATTAAAACTGTGATCGCACTACGCTGTAAAAAAACGTCTCACTTTTTGAATCAAGCTTTCTTCCCCCCATTTCCACTGTAGGCAATATTCGACACCTACCTCAGGATTCCTAATATCCGCTTCTATTCTTGTTTGTCCAGTAACGACAGGCGGTATCAGCGCTTCTTCAATGCCATTTTTTTTACAATACAATCTTGCCGAAGAAATTGCACGTCCTTTGGGTAGCTCCACAACCAGGCTTAATTGTCGCGTATTGCTATCCACCACATGCGAAAAAATCCCTTCGGGATGTATATAAGCCCCTTCACACTGATAAGATAAAACCAGATCACAGCCATCTGTTACTCTAATCCCAGTCGGGAATCCCGTACAAACTTGGTAACTACCATTAGTATTTATTTTCGCGACGGGATCACGACCATTCACTTGAATGTTGCTAATACTTCCGATAGCACGAATATTTCTAAACCAGTATTCAGTACCACCAGCATAACAAGCTCTTGTCATTTGAACTTGCCTTACTGTCGCCTTGTTGCCGCCCATATCGTGTACGGTTAGCGCTTTATTTAAATGATCAATCGTATAAGCCGATTTATTTTGTTCAAATTGATCATAAATTAAAGCTAACGCACTTAAAATGAATAGCAATCCCATCACTACATATGGCGTAAACAGTACCACCAGTACACCAAAAAACGCTATGCAGCTATTGAGATAAAAAATAATTTGGTTGGACCTATCAAACATACAAAACACTCCTTCTTAATTACCTTGTCACAATATTTTCGTTGATCGCAAAGTTTATCAGAGAAACCGGCAGAAAAAATAACACAGAAAAGTCCTAAAGCAATCAAACACTGCCTTGTATAGGCAAGAAACGACATGAAGATTTTTAAAACAAATCAATTAAAACCCAATTTATTCAATTAAAGTTTGATGAACTCAAGTCGTTAAAATCTAGGAATAATCGCTTCACAACAACGTTACCCAACTCTTAATCAATTAAACTTGCCTGGAAGAGAATAATGAAAATTCTTGTAAACTTTAAATCAGGTTTTAAACAAACTTTTATCGTTCCTAAAGAAATGCTGACGGTAGATTTTAGAAATATGGCTAGGGAAATTGGTGGAAATATTGAAAGCATCGAATTTTCATTACCCTCACGCCAGCAAAAATCGATGAATTCCAGAGCAAATCTCAGCATCGGTGTTGTTCAAACACCAGACAAACGGTAATAGAAAACTCAAGAGCTATTATCTAAACCTCAAAAAGGTATATCATCATCCATATCGTCAAAACCGCCAGCGCTCTTAGAAGCACTTGTGTTTAAACTTGGAGTATTTTCTTCATGATCGGCAGGTGCTTCAAAACTACCACTTCCCGATCGATTTCCTAGCATTTTCATATCCGTTGCAATAATGTCCGTCGTATAGCGTTCGACTCCATTTTTATCCGTCCACTTACGTGTTTCCAACCGGCCTTCGACATAGACTGAACGGCCTTTTTTTAAATATTCTCCAGCAATCTCGGCCAATTTTCGATAAAACGTCACCCGATGCCATTCAGTTTTCTCCTGCTTCTCGCCGTTCTTGTCTTTCCATGTATCAGTAGTCGCAAGCGTAATATTCGTAACTGCTTCACCATTCGACATATAACGTGTTTCTGGATCTTTCCCCAAATTTCCGATCAATATCACTTTATTAACCGATGCCATTTATTTGACTCCTTCCTCAAGTAATTTAATGACGCTGGTTTCATCAAAACCCTGCATATCTACCTTAAGATAAGCTACTTCTTCATTAACCATTACCAAAGCTTCGTAGACGCCTGGCAATTCTGCCAGTCTACGTGATAATTCCTTCGATTGTCCCAAATCCATAGCCTGCACGGAATACATTTTAGAACGAACTGCAGCCGGTGTTTTCATTGTAATGGCCAATACTAACCACACAGCCAGTAACAATCCACAGAAACCATAAAGTGATTGGCTGCCAAAGTTACCAAATAAATATCCTCCAATAGACGCCCCTACAAAAGCACCAAGAAACTGTGTGCTGCTATAAATACCGATCGCCGTACCTTTTGCCCCAACAGGTGCAATTTTAGAAATTAGCGATGGAAGGCTTGCTTCTAGCAAATTGAATGCAGTAAAAAACACCCATAAAGCGATTGCAGTAGCTGTAATTGAATCCGTAGTGATTGCTAACAAGATCTGCCCTAATAACAAAATAGCGATAGCCGCAATAAACACCGGTTTTAACTTAGCTTTTTTTTCTGCGTAAATGATAGCAGGGACAATGCAGATAACGGAAAGAAGCAATACAGGTAAATATATTTGCCAATGATCATTCGCTTCCATGCCCGCTTCACGCAAAGTCAGCGGCACAACCAACCAAAGCGCCATCAATGTCGCATGCAACGCAAAAATACCATAATTTAAGCGTAATAATTGCCTATCGCGTAACACATCTCGAAAGCGGGTTGCAGCAACTTCAGTGTCCGAATGAAAGCGGCTGATTTGCGGATCAGGGATTATTTGCTTCACCACCAGCATTGCCAAAACGGCTAGAATTCCAGTCAAAACAAAAATTCCCGGTACACCGATCCATTGATTCAAGGCTGGCGCTATCGCCAACGAAATGGCAAAAACCATACCAATGGTCATGCCAATCGTAGCCATTGCTTTAGTGCGATGCTCTTCTCGCGTTAGATCAGCCGCAAGTGCCATCACAGCGGCTGATATCGCTCCGGCACCCTGGATAACACGGCCTATAATCACCCAATAAATATCGACAGCAACCGCCGCAACCAAGCTACCTACCGCGAATAAAATCAAGCCAAGATAAATAACCGGTTTTCGTCCAATTCGATCGGATAGCCAGCCAAACGGAATTTGTAATATCGCCTGTGCTAAACCATATGCGCCTAAGGCAATACCAACCAATGTGTAATTATCGCCACCAGGCAAATCTTCAGCATAAAAAGCAAATACCGGCAAAATAATAAACAGCCCAAACATACGCAACCCATACACCCCTGCCAAACCAATGGTTGCTCGTAATTCTAGCGGGGACATTTTTTCAGATGAAACAGACATGAATCAGATTGTGATATTTCTAAAAAGTTGGGTATATTAACAGGTTGACCAATACATAGATAGCCGATGGAATTTATAAAAATACGCGGTGCACGCACCCATAACCTAAAAAACATTCACCTTATTCTCCCCCGTAATAAGCTGATTGTAATTACCGGATTATCTGGATCGGGCAAGTCTTCGCTTGCCTTTGATACGCTTTATGCGGAAGGTCAACGACGTTACGTTGAATCACTTTCTGCTTACGCGCGCCAATTTCTACAACTCATGGAAAAACCGGATGTTGATCTGATCGAGGGATTATCGCCTGCCATTGCGATTGAACAGAAAGCCACCTCACATAATCCACGTTCGACTGTCGGCACAGTCACGGAAATCCACGATTATCTACGCTTATTGTTTGCCCGCATCGGCGATCCTTATTGTCCAGAACATCACATTACGTTGTCGGCACAAAGCGTTTCGCAAATGGTAGATCATGTTCTGCAATTGCCTGAAGAAACACGTTTAATGATCCTTGCGCCTCTAGTCACAGAACGCAAAGGAGAACAAACCGAGTTGTTTGACGAATTACGCGCACAAGGTTTTGTTCGGGTACGCATTGATGGCGAAGTATACGAAATCGACGCATTACCAAAATTACAAAAAACCAAGAAACATACCATTGAAGTCGTCATCGATCGACTCAAGGTTTCCCCAGAAAGCAAACAACGACTAGCGGAATCTTTTGAGGTAGCACTGCGTCATTCTGATGGCAAAGCACTTGCGGTAGAGATGGATACCCATAATGAGCATCTTTTTTCCGCCAAATTCAGCTGTCCGGTCTGTAGCTACTCATTATCCGAGCTGGAACCCAGATTGTTTTCGTTTAATAATCCACTGGGAGCTTGTACTAAATGTGATGGTTTGGGGCAGATTACCTTTTTCGATCCCGCGCGAGTAGTCGCTTTCCCTCACATATCGCTAGCTGGCGGTGCTGTAAAAAATTGGGATAAACGCAATCAATTTTATTACCAATTACTCGCTGGACTTTCAGAACATTATCAATTTGATTTAAATACGCCATTCGAGAATCTCGATGAGTCTATCCGCACTATCATTTTGTATGGTTCCGGCAAAGAGAAAATACAATTTTCTTATTACACAGATAGTGGAAAGAAATTCCAAGATACTCATACGTTTGAAGGCATCATTCCCAATTTGACTAGGCGTTATAAAGAAACTGATTCGCAAACAGTACGTGAAGAATTAGCCAAATACTTAAATGCCCAAGTATGCCCGGAATGTCAGGGAACACGATTGTGCCAATCTGCACGCCATATTCAAGTTGCAGGGCAAGCCATCTATCAAATCAGTGCGCTGCCACTCAAAAAAGCACAGCACTTTTTTGATCATATTGAGCTATCAGGACAAAAGAAGTCGATTGCTGATCGTATCATTAAGGAAATTTCCAGCCGTTTACAGTTCCTTAACAACGTTGGATTAGATTATCTTTCGCTTGATCGATCTGCGGATACGCTATCAGGTGGTGAATCCCAACGAATCCGGCTTGCCAGTCAAATCGGTTCAGGCCTAACCGGTGTGATGTATGTGCTTGATGAGCCTTCGATCGGACTACATCAACGCGACAATGGCCGTCTGCTAGAAACACTCAAAAAACTACGTGATTTAGGCAATAGCGTCATTGTGGTAGAACATGATCAAGATGCGATAGAAATCGCAGATTATGTCGTCGACATGGGTCCAGGTGCGGGTGAGCATGGCGGTTATGTGGTCGCGCAGGGCTCTCCCCAAGATATCCAGCAAAATGACGCTTCGATGACAGGACAATATTTATCGGGCAAACGCTCGATCTCTATTCCGCAACACCGCCATCCACCCACTATTGATCGTATGTTGCGGATTGAAGGCGCAACGGGAAATAATCTTAAGGCCGTCACATTGGATTTGCCGGTTGGACTGTTTGTTTGTGTGACCGGAGTATCAGGGTCAGGCAAGTCGACCTTAATCAATGAAACGCTTTACCGAGTGGTTGCTCGACATTTGTACGGCAGTAACGTGGAACCCGCAACCTATGAAAGCATAGAAGGATTGGCTGTTTTTGATAAAGGCATCAACATGGATCAAAGCCCCATTGGACGTACACCTCGCTCCAATCCAGCAACCTATACCGGCTTGTTTACACCGATCCGCGATTTATTTGCCGGCGTGCCGCAAGCACGCGAGCGTGGTTATGCCCCAGGCCGGTTTTCCTTCAATGTAAAAGGCGGCCGTTGCGAATCTTGCCAAGGCGATGGTGTAATTAAAGTAGAAATGCATTTTTTACCCGATATCTACGTCACATGCGATGTTTGCCATGGTCAGCGCTATAACCGAGAAACCCTGGAAATTCAATATAAAGGCAAAAACATCAATGAAGTTCTGCAAATGACAGTTGAAACGGCGGCTGAGTTTTTTTCTGCCGTCCCGGTTGTTGCACGTAAATTACAAACGCTCTTAGAAGTTGGCCTTGGTTATATTACTTTGGGGCAGTCTGCAACGACATTATCCGGCGGCGAAGCACAACGAGTAAAGCTTTCGCTTGAGCTCTCCAAACGCGACACAGGACGTACTTTATACATTCTTGACGAACCCACCACAGGACTGCATTTCCAAGATATCGATTTATTACTAACCGTTCTGCATCGGCTACGCGACCATGGCAATACGGTTGTGGTCATCGAACATAATTTAGATGTAATTAAAACTGCCGATTGGATCATCGATTTAGGCCCTGAAGGTGGCGATGGCGGCGGTCGTATCATCGCAGAAGGCTCTCCAGAAGCCGTTGCAAGCAATAAAGAAAGTTTTACGGGTGAATATCTTCGCCCTATTCTCATCAAATGAATCTGAATCCACGAGATTATTTATTGTACAGTTTTACTGTGGCAGTAAAAGCAGCCGACCCCTTGCACCTTGTTCCACAACACTTGCCCAGCCCACCCAAAGGACGAACTTTCATCGTAGGAGCCGGCAAAGCCTCTGCTGCAATGGCATTTGCCACAGAAAATGCTTGGCCTCAAGACATGCCGTTAGAGGGCATCGTTGTCACGCGCTATGGACATGCACTGCCCACCCAAAGAATCAAGATCATAGAAGCCAGTCATCCGATCCCGGATAGCGATGGTGAGCACGCCTCAAAACAAATAATGTCCGCCATCAGAACACTCGGCGCTGAAGATTTGCTGCTATGTTTATGGAGTGGTGGCGGTTCAAGCTTACTGCCTTTACCTATTCCGGGCATCACACTACAAGATTTACAACACATCACCCGCCAATTACTCAGTTGTGGCGCCAATATTCAGGAAATCAACACGGTGCGCAAACACCTATCAGCGATTCAAGGAGGAAGACTTGCCGCAGCTTGTAAAGCACCCGTCCTCTCGTTGATCATTTCCGATGTTACCGGCGATGCTGCCACGCACATTGCATCGGGGCCTTGTGCACCCGATCCGACGACTTGCGCCGATGCAATGGCGGTGATTGAACGCTACGATCTTGAGGTATCTTCGAGCATTCATGAAATATTATCCACGTCCAATACAGCAAACGAAACACCCAAACCCGGCGATACAATCTTCAATCATGTCGAAAACCAAGTCATCGCAACAGCCCGCCAGTCTTTGAATGCCGCCGCACAATATTTCCACAGCATGGGCATTCATTCACTGATATTAGGCGATACTGTTACCGGAGAAGCGCGCGAAATCGCAAAATCCTATGCGGCTTTGGCACGCGAAATCCGCTTGCATCCACAACAAAACATCAAAGCGCCCATCGCGCTACTATCAGGCGGAGAAACTTCCGTCACGATCAAAGGCCATGGACACGGCGGACGAAATACGGAATTTCTGCTCTCTCTATTGATTGCACTCGATGGAATCGAAAACGTCTATGCATTAGCCTGCGATACGGATGGAATCGATGGCAGCGAAGATAACGCCGGTGCAATGATCACACCCGATTCTTTAACAAAGGCGCAACAACAGAAGTTAAATCCAGCCTCGTTTTTATTCAACAACGATGCGTACACGTTTTTTGCCCGATTAAATGATTTAGTCATAACAGGCCCCACCTATACCAATGTCAATGACTATAGAGTGATTCTTTTGCTGTAACGAAGTCGATATGTTTGTTCATTCAACCAATGTATATCCAAGTAATCGTTTCAATTTTCTAAAGATCAGATCCCGTTTACAATTTTTTGCGCAAACGCTTGATACCATAAAAAATAACCAGTATCACGACCGGAATAGCGATGCCGGTTAACAATTCCACATTAATATCGTTGCCAGCTGCTTTGAGTGCCTTGAATCCATACCCTAATATACTCAACAAATAATAGCTCAGCACCACGACTGACAGGCCTTCAACCGTTTCTTGCAGGCGCAGTTGCAAGTGTGCACGCTGATCCAGCGATTTCAACAAATCCCGGATTTGTGCTTCCATCGATAAATCGACTCGTGTTCTTAATAGAGCTGTTGCGCGCTCTAAACGGGTCGACAATATTTCCAATTTAAAGTGAACGAGCTCACACGTTCCCATAGCCGATGATAACCGTTGAATCATAAACTCCTGCAGCATTTGCAATCCTTCGATGCGTTCCTCGCGCAATTCGGTGATGCGCAACTTCACAATATCGTAATAAGCACGGGAAGCATTAAAACGGTGGCTCGTTTGTGCAGATAAACGTTCGGTTTCAGCAGCCAACTTAGTCAACTCGTAGAGCAAACGTTGCTCATCTTCAATACAGCTTGCCTCAACACTATTGGCCGTTATTTCAGCCAGTCGTTGATCGGCACGTGCCAGTTGCGGGATGATGGTTCGTGTAATCGGCAAAGGTAACATCGCTAACATACGATAGGTTTCAATTTCCAACAAACGCTGTATCAATCGCCCCACCTGACGGCTGCGCAAGTTTTCATCATGAATCAAAATACGCCCAAAACCATCTGCATGAATTTGGTTATCACTCCACACCGTCGCAGCCCCTGCTGCAACCTTCGAACCGATGACCGTTCCTGATGCAAAAAACACAGACAATTCATGCAAACTTCGCTTAGGGCGTGTTCGATCTTCCAGCACAATATGCGTCGCTACCAATAATTCACCCGGTAGGCGATTCAACCAATCTTGCGGTAGATATTGAATGGCTGGATGTTCGAAAGGTATTTCGAGGAATTGTGTGCGATAAATTGTGTAAGTTGAATACTCGGTATGCCGTTCCCAACGTAAACGAAACTCACCACAATCCACGCTGAATTCGTTTTCATGCACGCCCGGAGAATTGACTTGGAAACGCGCACATAACTCGGCAATCAATTGCCGCTCCTGTTCTATCCAATGGCGATCTGATAATAAAACCAGATGCGAAAGCTGCAACGGCGGCACAAGCAGTTCGTACACGACCGCATTTAATTCAGCATGCAATTCGTGTCGTCCCGTGTATTCAGGAATGGTAGGTGTTATGGCATTCGTTGCCGGAATTGGTTGAATTGATAAAGATTCTGTTGAATTCACAAAATGGCCCAATCATGTTTAATTGATTTCATAGTGTAATGCAGAATGGTTACGTTGCCATAACCAAATGATAGAAAAAATTTATCGTGACAAATCAGCGAAACCGCCCAGTGTATTTGCTCTCAACAAAAAAACCTATAAAAATGGGAGCATTGATTCCATTCCATTAAGCTATCATAGTAACCCAATAAAAATCCTTGGGAGAATAAAGCAGATACCCGTTGCTGAAACATTTTGGCGGAAGTTGATCGAAAGTATTCGGCGTGAGAATTGTATTCTTGTTCTGGGGCCGCAGGTTAGCTTTGATCCCAATGACCCAGACTGTTTACCCTTAACGGTTTTACTCGCTCGCCGTCTGGCAGACCATGAAGCCCTAAATGCAGCGAATAATTTGACCAACCGGAATGATCTGGCACATGTCGCTCAGCTTTTGAAGCAGCAGCCACAGATCGATCACATCGACCTGGAAGTGGAAGCTAAGGATTTTTATGATGGCTATCAGACGGTAACAACTGATTTTCATCGGAATCTCGCTGCGCTTCCATTTACGTTGTGCATTAATGCCGCGCCAGATGATCTGTTTAGCAATGCGCTGGCCAAAGAAGGAAAGATGCCAGAAAAAGAATTTTATAATTTCAAGCGTCCGCGCTCATTCGAAGCATACATACCCGATACCCATCAGCCCTATGTCTTTCATCTGTATGGTCACTGTGATGATATGGAATCGTTGGTATTAACGGAAGATGATCTCCTGGAGTTCCTGGTCAATATCATCAAAGGCAGCCCAGAGTTACCTGTCCTGAACGAAACTTGGTCTTGGCAGGGCGTGTTGATGTGACAAAGCTCCAGTTAGTCCGACGTAGGGTAGTGGTAATAAATAATATTTAGATGTCGTGCAACATCTTCAATGTCTTCATTATTCCACCCAAGCCCTGAAATACCCTGCCAGCGTTGTACTTCTGACTGTAGACTTGCCCAGTCAGTCACGAGCTTCTTTTCCCGCCAATGAATTTGGGTGTTGTGGCAGGCGATGCAATGCGTTGAGTACAACAGCTCACCACGTGCAGCGTTGTGTATTAATTGTGCTTCGGCGTTAGCGAAATTTCCGAATAATACGAACAGCACGGCGAGTATCAATCTTTGAAACATGTCGATCTCCCAGTAAATGTTACAACATCAAAGTATATACCTCGAAAAAGGGGTTTGCCGCATTCGCTAATATCCCTGTTGATAATTCTACGATGTGGCGGCCAGTAAGTCGATGAGAGAGACAAGATATGTGAGACAAGATAATTATGAAGGGAATGAGATATCTGAACTACTACAAATCACCACAGACCAATGGGATTTGTGAGCGCTTTCATCAGACCCTGCAAAACGAGTTTTACGCTAACGCCTTCCGACGCAAGATTTATCATTCCCTTGAGGAGCTGCAATCCGATGTCGATGCCTGGATTCATCATTACAACCATGATCGTACGCATTCCGGAAAACATTGCTTGGGTAAAACACCCATGCAGACGCTTAAAGACAGCATTCCTTTGGCGTTAGCCAAACAACTGAATCAGACTTTGCCGACGTCTGTTTCAGCATCAACTTAGTCGGCCTGTCTGTCAGATCAAGTTTCGTTCAGGACACTTTAGCGAAGCGGTTGATGTCGCTCAAAGCTGGGTAGCCTATCTGCGCCAACCAATGGCTGACAACCCTACCGACCCCAAAACCTTAACTAGCGTATATGTTCGTCTAGCGTGGTATGCGTTATTCAACCAGCAACCGAGTCTTGCGATCGAAGCAAGTGAACAGGGTTTAGCGATCAATTCGGATGAATCGACGGAGGCAATGCTTCATACCAATCTTGCACATGGTTATCTGTTCACCAATCAATACGAACAAGCTCGAGCTATCTATCAACGATATCAGGATATCGCGATTGGTGATGGCCGCAGTTTCAAACAAGCCGTACTAGATGACTTTAAAGAGTTCCGTCAAAAAGGCCTTACACACGCTGACATGAAGAAAATTGAAGCTTTGTACCAACAATGACCGATCAGATCTGAACCCGTACCAATCAGGATTTATTGTTCAGCCGATCCTTCAGATTGGCAAACGGATTGAAGGTGGCGCTTGCGCCTACTGGATCTCCGCCTACTCTCCCCATTGCATCTTTTTCAATTTGGAATGTTCGTGTTCATGACAGTAGGTACATAGCAATTCCCAATTACTGCCATCGGGTGGATTATCATCATGATTGCTGTTTTTGTGGTGCACTTCCAGCAACTGGAGATTTTTATGATCGAAAGTCCGCGCGCACCGTCCGCATACCCATGGGAATAATTTCAGAGCCTGTTCTCGGTAACCTTGCGCACGTTTTTCTGCTTGACGGCGTGCTTCCAAAACAATTTTATCCAGCTTATTCAGGTCTTTTACCATGTCAGTCGACTCCTTTCATACAACGCACGCAACTACATAATCTACAAATAAAAACACCCTAAATACCTTAGCTAGTTTTTCAACGATCTGTTAGCGCCCAATGTAAAATTGATCAATCACCTCGCGATATTTTTCCATCACTTTGCCGCGCTTTAGTTTCTGTGTAGGCGTTAATAATCCATTCTCCACCGTCCATGGTTCATCGATCACCGCTACCCGACGTATCCGCGCGTAGCCAGGAAAACCACTTGTCTGACGCGTAACTCTATCCAGCAAGACTTCCTCAACACGATTTTTTTGCCCTTCTTGATTCAGCGCATGATCAAAACCGTATCGAGCCATGAACTTTTCTTTAGCTCCCGCATTACATACGACCAAAACACTTAAGAAGGAACGCGCCTCCCCTACGATCATCACTTGTTCGAACAACGAATCTCGCTTAATAGCGGATTCCATATCTGCGGGAGGAATCTTTTCACCCGTCGATAACACGACGATCTCTTTTAAGCGACCAGTAATAAAAATATGACCTTGGTCATCAATGCGTGCAATATCACCGGAATTCAACCACCCGTCTGAAGATATGATCTGTTTTGTTGCTTCTGGATTATTCCAATAACCCAACATGACGTTGGGGCCGCGAATCAGCAATGCATCCTGTTCTCCCAGTTTAACCTCAACCCCTGGGATTGTACGACCAACACTCGCGGGGATATTATCATCAGGGCGGTTAACGCTCACAACGGGGCTACTTTCCGTCATCCCATACCCTTGCAAAAGCGACAGGCCCAGGCCTATAAAAGTACGTGAGACACTGGGTGACAACTCGGCTCCACCGCTAATCACATAGAGCAATCGCCCACCCAGTTTATTTAATACCTTATCGGCCACTAACCTTTTTAAAATGGGCCATAATAAGTGTTTCGGATTCCAGGCTCCTCTTCCTTGCTGATGTTCAAAGCGGCTGCATCCTACATCGACTGCAAAATTAAATAACCAACGTGCGAATGCAGGCCCATCCGCAAGCTTTGCCTGAATACCAGAATTAATTCTCTCGAAGATGCGCGGCACAGAAAACATCAAGGTAGGCCGTATGATCAAGAAATCTTGCTGCAGCTCTGAAATAGCTCTGTTATAAGCCGTAGTCGCACCGGCCATCATCGCTAAATAATAACCCGAGGTGCGTTCAAAGGTATGTGATAGCGGTAAAAATGAAAGCAACAGGTCTTGTTGAGAGATCGCAATGACTTCAAGACTAGCATGCGCATTGGTTAAAATATTATGATGACTGAGCATCACGCCTTTAGGAGGCCCGGACGTACCGGAGGTATAAACAATCGTCGCCAAACTGCGTGCATCTTCGTTGAGATGTTGCACATCGCCAGCTTGTACAGGCAGCAACCAATCATGCACCGGTATGACTCGAGGATCCTTTGTATCGTTGCCTGTAGAGCCTAATTCAGCAGAATGCAATATCGCTATGCGCTGCAATCCATCCGTTTGTTGTTTTATTTCTGCAGGCAATGCAAGTAACTCGTTCCATTGTTTCAGATTCTCAAGCAACAATACTTTAGCGCCCGAGTGTTGCAGAATATAGGCCGCATTTTCAGCCCGATCATCGGTATACAGAGGCACCACCACCAAACCCAATCCAAGCGCCGCTTGTTCAAACATCACCCATTCGGGACAGTTTCGCATCATGACCGCAACACGATCGCCCCGCACTAATGTTTCCTGTCCTAAAGCCGCTTGCCAACACGATACAAAGTGATTCATCTCGCTCCAGGTATAGCTGGCCCATTGCTCAGTAATGGCATTGAAATAACGATACGCAACATTCTCAGGTGAACGTTGCACACGCTCTCTAAAAAGCCCGTCCAGTGTTTGGGCCTGCTCAACCGGAATTACATCAATCATATCTTGCGGCTTTGTCTGCATCGCACTCCCCTAACTGATAAGCTACTTAGCTAAGTTTCTCTTCGGTATTAGTACCAAAATCCGCTGCAAAGTCATCCACTTTGATCACTTTACTGCGCAATTCCCTCAAACGATGGAGCAAATCCGCTTCTGCATCCGTTATAAAATTCAACTGCAGCGCTTGTGCAATTTTCCCTTCACCACTCGCGGTAATATGTTTCGATTTAACGCCTTCGCGTATTTTCGCTTCCGCCGTTTCACTATCAATAGCACATTGGAACGCCAGTTCCAAATCAGCTAACGGTTCATTATTTGTATCCGAATCACTTTTTGGTAAATATATCCCTGCCGTCAGACGGTCTCGTATCGCACCAGGTTTCATTAAAATCCTAGCGACCTGGTGTGACAGTTCATCACTTGGCAGCCGACAACGTTTACCTAATGGAAATACCAACGCTTTTAGCGACCAAACAAAAACAATCGGCACGGGAAAATTCGTCAGAAATTCATCAAATGCACGTTGCACGTGATACAGCGCATCTTGCATCGACCAATGCAGCAATGGCAGATCTGCCTCAGGACGATCATCATCTTCAAAGCGCTTTAGAGTGGCGGAACACAGATACAACAAACTCAAAATATCGCCCAATCGCGCTGATAATCTTTCTTTGCGTTTGAGTGAACCTCCTAACCGCATTAAAGCAATGTCTGCAATACAGGCAAAACTGGCAGAAAAATGCGTCAACTTCCGGTAATAAACCACTGTTTCCGGTGCGCAGTTTTGTGGCGCTGCATCTTCCAGATAATGACTCAACAAACCATAAATTAAGCTATTAGCAGTATTACGCACAGTAAACTTAGCATGCCCGACCAACGCAGCATCAAATTCCATTAATGCTCGTTGCTGATCGCTATCGTAAGCAGCATGGACTTCTTTTAACAGATAAGGATGGCAACGCATGGCCCCTTGACCAAAAATAATCATGTTGCGTGTCAATATATTAGCGCCTTCCACTGTAATACTCACTGGGATTTGCTGATAGGTCCGGCCAATATAGTTTCTGGGTCCAATACAAATCGCTTTGCCACCATGAATGTCCATCGCATCATTGACTGCTTGTCGCCCACGTTCGGTCAAATGATACTTAACAATCGCTGAGGCGACTGATGGCTTCTCGCCCAAATCTATTGAACTCGCCGTCATCACCCGCGCCGCATCCATCATATAGGTATTGCCGCCGATTCGCGCTAACGCTTCTTCCACTCCCTCAAAATAACCGATTGGAGTTTTGAACTGAACACGCACCCTGCTATAAGCGCCACTCGTTCGAGCTGCCAGTTTTGCAGCACCCACACCGGTAGCTGGCAATGAAATAGCACGACCTGCAGCCAAGCAATTCATCAACATGCGCCAGCCTTGTCCGATCCCCTCTTGGCCGCCAATTACCCAATCCATCGGGATAAAAACGTCTTTACCCGAATTGGGGCCATTTTGAAACACAGCATTCAAGGGGTAATGGCGTCGCCCAATATTGACTCCAGGTGTGTTCGTCGGAATAAGCGCCAGTGTAATACCGAGGTTTTCTTGGCTCCCCAGAAATCGGTCGGGATCGTGCAATTTAAATGCCAAACCCAGTAAGGTTGCGACCGGGCCTAATGTGATATAGCGTTTCTCCCAGGTAACTCGCATGCCCAACACATCCGTTTGACCATCGTAATCTTGACGGCATACCACAGCAGAATCAGGCATTGCCCCCGCATCAGATCCTGCTTCGGGGGAGGTTAACGCAAAACACGGGATTTCCAATCCCTTGGCCAGTCGTGGAAGATAGTATTCCTTCTGTTTCTCGGTACCGTAATGCAATAACAATTCTGCCGGGCCAAGTGAATTGGGTACCATTACGGTTACCGCTGCTGTACCACTGCGTGATGCAAGCTTCATCACAACTTCGGAATGCATCAACGCAGAAAAACCATAGCCACCATACTGTTTGGGAATAATTAATCCAAAAAAGCCCTTGTCGCGAATGAATTGCCAAACTTCAGGCGGCAAGTCTTTTAATTCGTGCGTAATCTTCCATTCATTCAATAACGCACATAATTGTTCTGTAGGTCCATTCAGAAAAGCTTCTTCTTCTGCTGTCAGATGTGGCTTCGGATAGGCTAGCAATTTTTTCCAATCAGGCTTGCCGCTGAACAAATCACCCTCCCACCATACCGTACCCGCATCCAACGCTTCCTGCTCGGTTTGCGATATTTGTGGCAACATACGGCGAAAAATCTTCAACACTGGATGCGATACCAAAGTCCGGCGCAATATGGGTATCATCAGAACAACACTGATCAATGCAACAACAATCAAAGTGACATAGAAGAGAAACGCTAGCATAGTTATTTTCTCCGTGATGATTGGAATAGCCTGCGCACAACCACATGCTATATGTGCAAAAATGGAACCGGCAGGTAAAATCCGGTTTCTATAAAACGCTTACACTTTCAAATGTACCTGATAATCGCTTAAAGCTCTATACTAGTCGCGTATTTTTACACCATGATCATAACTTTAAATACCGCAGCGGGTGAATAGTCGATCTACTTAGCTCACAAAAAACAATTCAATTTCCATTAGTTAGGAAACAATTTATGCCGAATGACACACTCACGCTTGCACAAACACTCATAGCCCGCGCCTCGCTGACACCACTCGACAAAGGTTGCCAGGAAATTCTGATTGCGCGCTTAAAAGTACTTGGTTTTCATATTGAAACCATGCGCTTTGGCGAAGTGGATAATCTTTGGGCGCGACGTGGCAATACCGCACCGGTGGTGTGCTTTGCTGGACATACCGATGTCGTGCCAACCGGCCCGCTAGAACAATGGGACAGTGATCCGTTTGTGCCGACCATTCGCAACGATTGTTTATATGGTCGCGGTGCCGCCGATATGAAATCTTCACTTGCGGCGTTCATCACCGCCATCGAAGCCTTTCTGGATAAACATAGCGATTATCAAGGTTCCATCGCTTTGCTCATCACATCCGATGAAGAAGGAGTCGCGATCAATGGCACCATCAAAGTAGTCGAAACGCTGCAAGCACGTGGCGAATTATTGGATTACTGCATTGTCGGCGAACCGACCTGCGTGGATAAATTCGGCGATACCATCAAAAATGGACGCCGCGGTTCTTTATCCGGAAACTTGACGATCAAAGGCATTCAAGGCCATATTGCCTATCCACAACTGGCAAAAAACCCTATCCACCTCGCTGCACCAGCGATTACTGATCTGGCAAACACCGAATGGGACCAAGGCAACGAATATTTCCCTCCAACCACTTGGCATATTTCCAATATTCATGCCGGTACCGGTGCAACAAATGTCATCCCTGGAAAGTTGAACATTCTATTCAATTTTCGTTTTTCAACCGCCAGCACCATCACATCACTCAAAGACCGTGTCCATACGATTCTTGACCGTCATCAATTAGATTATGATTTGGTTTGGGAATTATCCGGAAAACCCTTTTTGACGCCTAAAGGTGAATTAGCCAATGCAATCAGCGACGCCATTACACAAGTCACGGCTATCAACCCGGAACTGTCAACTTCCGGTGGCACATCAGATGGTCGATTTATCGCCGATATTTGCAAACAAGTCGTTGAATTTGGCCCGCGCAATGCCACCATCCACAAGATCAACGAACACGTACATGTTGCTGACCTGGAAAAACTTGCAAGTATTTATCAGCTCACATTGGAAAATTTGTTGATTCGTCATCAGTAGATTATGAATCTATCAAAAAAATATAAATTCAATAATTTGAATAAGTTAATTTAAATATTCGTGATTCATGTAGACGCCATGCAGACATAATCACAGATGTAAGAAGCAGACTAAAAATTAGTTTATGTAATCTGTTTCTGAAGTAAGTCAAAATTTTAATCAGAAAGTCACAAGTTCGATTCGGTGTCGGCGCCATAAAATCACAGTTAGTTACAAGTTTCTGAGGGTGTCCTAGATTTTGTGTAAACGGTGGTTAATAATGCCGAGGCATTCTT
>ERZ1292625.986-Hain-H41-01um-R1-986-length-37757-cov-14_pt2 | contig 19530 bp, 12 predicted proteins | sample MGYA00564400_ERZ1292625 | MGnify/ENA primary metagenome ERZ1292625 (study PRJEB36523, sample SAMEA6512639) | groundwater metagenome | collected 2019-01-08 | study: AquaDiva: Metagenomics assemblies of 32 groundwater samples
AAGCTGGAACCGTTGAGCACTGATGTGGTCACCTTCCACGTCAAGGATGGCTGTTTGGTCGCCTGGCACGCCGGGGAAGACCCTTCAGTTTTCCAACTGTTCGACAACTCAGACTGCTGGGTTCATTGTGGTGTCAACCTTCTCAAGGAATAACTATGTGGATCATCATTACCATTTACACCGTTGTCAGCTTGATTGGGCTCTGCGCTCTGGCTGCAAACACCGACAACCCACCAACCAGCTGGAAGCAATGGTTGGTTGCTTTGATCATTGGTGGTCCGTGGACGTGCGTGGTTGCTTTGCTGTTCTACATTGACGACAACCACGGACGGTTTTCCCGCAAATTCAACGATTGGTGGAACTCCCTCGAATAACTATGAACAACACTCGTATGACAGTGGTGGTTGGTTTGACGCTGTTGGCAATGGCTGCGGTGTTTCTGGCCACGTCAATGACACTGGCTTGGGATCACCCAACAACGACACAAAAGCTTGGCACGGCGTTTTGCTGGTTTGTGGCAGTGGAGCACATTGCGTTTATCGCAGCTGCGTTCTACCTCCACTATCATGAAGACACCATCACCGAGATTCGCCATGCCTACACTGAGAACATTGGTCTCCGCACCCGGCTGACCTTTGCGAAACAGGAGCATTGCGGACTGGCCAAAAGCTATAACCAGCTGGCCCGGCGGCTTAAACGTTTCGAGCCTGACGTCGAACTGCTCTCCGAGTCTTTCGCCGGCGGGAAAGGCGCTGCAAAGTAGCGGTCAGCCAGTCACTCATCTTAGTTGCAATACTGGGTGGTATTGTCGTTGAACAACGGCGTACCACCCAGAGCAGCCTCAGCAGGTCTTTTCTGGAGCTCAGCTCATAGATCAGATAAGACCTGCTGGCTGTGACTACAGTATAGCTGAATCCGCCAAGACCAGCTTTCAAGTCTTTGACCACGGCTTTTCTGGTGAGGGGAAAGTACAGCTTAATCCCTCTCCGCCCATGGTCAATCTCCCATTTGGTCAAAAGCACGCCCAGCAGATATGCAATGAAAGCCATTGGCACTCTCTTCATTGGGTTGAGCTTGTTGTCCATGTTAATTGGTGGCACGATAATTTACGTGCTGGCCATAATCGTTATCGTCAAACTAGTGCATCTCTTTGTAACAAAAGCGGTAACAAAGGGCAACAAGAAATCTTCCCAGCCATCTCCCATCTCCTCAATCAATCACAAAGAACCCCGAAAGGACCCAAAACATGCTCGTCAAAGAATCAATCGTAAACCAGTGGTATAGCCGGAAACACTGGATGTTTCAACAGTTCAGCTTTCTCTTCCAGAATCCCTGGTGGCAGAAACGTGTCCCCAGCGGATTCAGCGTATGCCCTTACTTTTGGGCCTCCATGCTGAGCTTTTTCCTTCTGCGCCCAGCCATCCTGCTGGTCACTGCGATTCACAATATCTTCCTCAAACCGCTGGGCAAGCCGCTGGCTGTGTTCGAGCAGTGGGTGCAGAGCTGGTTTGTCAAGGAGCCCACTGAACGCAACGCCCCACCTGGTTTGACATCTGTGACGCTGGCTGTTGTCGCCGCCGCAGTCTCCATGCTCGGTATCTTGCTGGTTAAGCTAGGCGGGTTGATTGCCACAGCCATCAGCGTCAATCCGCTGTTGATCCCTGTGCTCATCCTCGTAGCCATTGGTATTGTGATGACCGGTTTCATCATCAGATACAAAGTTGTTACCCGAACACTCGATGCCAACTGCAAGGTCAACTACTACTATGTTGTCTGGGCGCTGGCAGTGATGATTGCTATTGGTATCAGCAGTGGTGCTGGTCCGTTTGGCTTCTTTGTTGCATTGTGGACCAACCTCGTAGTCCAGCCTGCTGCCTTTTGCTGGTGGGTGGTAGTTGATGGCATCACTACGCTGGGTAGTTGGATCGCCACTGCTGCTGTTTTCTGCTGGAAGATGCTGGTTGCATTTGTCAGCTATAAAGTCAGCGGAGTCTACTGGTGGCTGTATCTGGCTGGTTTGCTCATCGGCGGCACCGTCATTGGCAACTGGCTGTTGAACCAGGCGTTTCTCAGCAACGTTGAGAATTTCCACCCAGCAATGGAGGGAGCTACCACCAACGACCAGGAGAAACGTCGTAACCGGTCTGCTTGGCGGTATGTCATCTGGAAGGGCCTCACCGAGAAGGTAGGCAGCTGGAGTACGCTGGAACGGGTATTTCGTGATGAGCTTCGTGCTGCATTGCTTACCGTCCCTGATGCAGGATTCAACCGACCCTCTGAGGCGAAGTATGATGGCACACCTTGGTGGGAACATACCGTGGCTTTGTCGCAGTATTGGTATTACTGGAAGGCTCGTATGCTGGATGTTGTGTTTGCACCGTTATTGGACAAGCTCCAAGACCAGCGTTGTCCGGTGCGCTACGAGTGGCACACCAACGCGTTGGACTTTGACACAAACAATGCTTCCAACGATCTGGTTGCAGACGTTGCTACAGTGTTGAATCGCCATTACGGCACAGGCATCGACTACAGCGAACGGCGCGAATTGAAGACGGTCCTTGGAGTCATCGCCCATCGTAAAGATGTTGCTGATGATTACAAAGCAGGGCTGGAGTCAGCTCAACGCGAAATCGCAATTCAAGCACAAGAAGCCAGAGAGGCTGAGAAGAAGCGGGCCAATCCCCGTCGCTCCTTGCTGGAAGTGCTGTTTGGATCCAAGGAGCGTGCCAATGAGCTCTGCGCCAAAACTACTGCGTCCATTGCTGCCCCGTTTATCGCTTGCTGGCTGGTGCTCAAGCGTGTATATGTGGAAGTGAAGACGTTTGTGGCCTGGGCGTGGATCTACGCCAAGTCGAAGAAACAAGGTGCATGTCCGTTCATCACCTTCAAGGACTAACTGATGGGCTAGCTGGTGTAACAGCCAGCTAGCCTGTCCAACCCATCAACATCAATGAACAAACTGATTGTAACCCCTGCACTGTTCGGTGCCTTTGAATTGCCGGAAGACTTCGTCAACGCACAGCGCATCATCGCCATTATCAGGGACAATCATCATACCGTTGACGCATTGATGGTGGGTGGTTGTGTCCGGGATATGGTGAGTCTCCACCTGTATAGCTGTGCGCCGTTTGTGCATCCTTCATTGCCCAAAGACTTTGACATTGAAGTCTATGGCATCAGCATTGAAACCCTGGCCCAAACCTTGATACGGGCTGGCATCGAGGTTGATTTGGTTGGCAAATGTTTTGGTGTGCTCAAAGTCAAAGGCCACAACATTGACATTTCCGTCCCTCGCCGTGAAGTAAAGGTTGGCGAAGGCCATAAAGATTTCACTGTGGAGCTGGACTCCAAAATGTCCATCACTGAGGCCGCCGAGCGCCGAGATTTCACCATCAACGCCATCAGCTTCAATCCGTTGACCGGGGATCTCTACGATCCTTTCCACGGTATCAAAGCATTGAACGATGAAGTGCTGCATCCAGTGTCACATCGGTTCAGCGAAGACCCATTGAGGGTGTTGAGAGCAATGCAGTTTATCGCCAGGTTCAATTTAACACCTTCATCGGAGTTGATCGAGGCTTGCCGTGGACTGCAGGATCAATACCACACCTTGGCCAAAGAGAGGGTTTTCGAGGAGTTCAACAAGATGCTTCTGAAAGGCCGCCACATTAGCCAGGCACTGAAGTTTCTCAAAGACACAGGTTGGCTGAAGCATTTCCCTGAGTTAAACAATCTGGTAGGGGTTCAACAAGACCCTGTGTTTCATCCAGAAGGAGATGTGTTTACCCATACCGGTCATTGCCTCGACGCTTTCGCCAAGGAGCGCAGCGGCAACGATGAGGAAGATTTGATTGTAGGCTACGCAGTGCTCGGCCACGACTTTGGCAAGGCGACCACCACAGAGATGGGCAAAGATGGTCGTTGGCACGCCTACGGCCATGAGGAGGCATCAGGCCCATTGCTGGAAATCTTCATGAGCTGTCTTACCAACCAGGAGTCATTGATCCAGCAGTCAGTGACGTTGGCCAAGGCCCATATGCGGCCTATCAATCTCTACAACGACAGAGCCTCCATGGGAGCTATCAGGCGTTTGGCCTTGGCGGTCACCAGGTTGGATTTGTTGATGAGGGTTGTGGCTGCTGATCAAAGTGGGCGTCCACCACTACCGGCCAAACACCACGAGTGCAAACAATGGCTGATGCCGCTTGCTGCCCAACTTAACGTTGAGCGGGACAAGCCTAAGCCGATCATCACGGGAAGGCACATTATTGAGGAGTTCCAATTAAAACCTGGACCCATCTTCTCAACAATTCTGGGCATTGCCTTTGAGGCCCAGCTCGATGGACATTTTGCCACCGTCCAAGAAGGTAAGGCATACCTTAGAGCGAGAACGTGCCAGTTTATGGGACAGTGACAACAAGGAAAGACCCGGAGCTGCAACGCTTCGGGCCTTTTTTTTAACTATCAGCCAGTTTTTCGATAATGTCAGCTAGCGCGTACTTGACATGCTTGCTGGCTGGCAATTCTAATGGTGTGTATTTGTGGTTGACCTTCAGCGTTCGCACCTTTCGCCCCTCTTTGAGTTTGATCTCCAGTTTGATGGCGATTTGTTGCATCGTGGATTACACGTTTAGCTGTTGGCGATAGTGTGCAATGATTTTCTTGTCACGCTGGTCCAATGCTTCTCCCAACGTAACATCCAGCATCTTCTGGACTTCAGCGGCAGTGTAGGTTTTCGGAGTATATGCTCCATTGTTCTCAGCGGCCATTGCAGCCATCTGGGTTTCCATCTCAGTCTGTTTCTGCAGCTGCCAGCGATGTTCTCCAATACCTTTGACGAGGTTCTTGCCCATTGAGGCAGGCATGTTGAAGATGTTGGTTAATGCTGGGAAGATGCCTACAACGAAGCTGGCAAATGGAGGGAATAGGATGGGCAGTCCAACAATGATAAACAGCAGCAACGCTATGGCTCCACCCCATTTGAACCAAGTGGTGATCTTCTCGTTGCGTTCCTCCTCAAACTTGGTGCCATACTCGATGAGCTTTCGCTCTAAAGCGTCGATCTTCGCAATCAGCTGCTGCTCATTACGCTCCTTGCTTCGCTCCCTCAGCTCAGCAGCCTCACGGATCATTTTGTTTTCAGACAGCAATGCGGCGATTACTGGGGTCTGATCGATGATGGGCTTGCCTACGAGGTTCTCGTTTCGACGGGTCATATCGACAGTAACACCTAATGCAGTGGAGGCTTTCTCGATATGATTGGTGGTGCCTTTGAAATTGGGTTGTGTCAACGTCACCGGTGAGGTTGTATTGGTGGGGACATCGGCGGTGTTAAGCAGAAGCTTGGCCTTCTCCAATTCAGCCGCAGCAGTTTCAGCTGCGAGGTTAGCACCACTGTTTAGCTCACGGGTACGTTCCTCAACGTTGACTTTGACCTTCTCCAGGCTGGGGCGGAAGTAGGTGCAGCCAGCAGCCAGCAGCAATACCGCAAACATCGTAAACAAATGCCGTTTCATAGTCCAATATTACGCTAACTGCTTCTGAAGTCAAACATGTAGATCGCCCGTTTACGTGTCCAAGGAGGCATCACTACTACCTTCTTTGGTGCAACATTTAGCGTCCAGTCCGCGATTTTCTCCATCGTAATACCGTGATGGAAATCGCTGGTTGGAACATTCAGCCACATCAATGGGAAGCTGAGTATTGCTGTTTTGGCCACTCGTCGGACTTCTTTGAATGCTTCGATCTGTTTGACACCTAAGTGCTCCCAAACTTGCAAAGCGACAAACAAATCGAATTGCTTGTCGCTGAAAGGCCAAGGAGTCGTTTCAGCATTATGGAGGACTGCGGGGTTACGGGCAGCATCAATATCCATTGTCACACTTTGCTTAAACAGCGGGAGTGTGTAGCAGCCTAGCTCCAAGCAACTGTTAGGCTGCAATGACAACCCCAAGTCGGCTGCCTCATTGAAATAGTCCCAGCGTCCATTGTAGTAGCTGTCATTGACCAATGCTGCATCGAAGTCAGCTTTAACAAGGCGCTCAATCATGATTAACAGTCCTCCTGCCGGCTGACGAAGTATTGATGCATGCCTGTCTTGATCGTTGGATCCACGTTGGCTGACCAAGTCAATAAACCAGCATCGGTGAGCTGGACATCTCGTTCTGGATCAAAGTTGCGGATAACTTCCCGCCTAGACCAATAACCTCGGTTAGCTACTGCTCCATGATAAAGATGACTAATCGGTTGGTCTACAAAGTCCACCTGCCCACGGCAATATCGGTTTACCGGGGCTGCCCAGTCGGTGATTGATGCTTGAACAGCCGGGTTGTATGCTTGCAACCATTTTGGATTGCTGCGTCCGAGAAAACCTAATTCAGCTGCCACTGAGTCTCCACCTCCTGTGATCAGCTTTGAATACAGCCCACCAAAATGAGTAAACAGCTCACGGTGTACCGCCCATGCTCCTCCTGGGGTCGAGGTGCTGCCTGAAGAGTACTTCAACGCTTTGATCATGCCGTCATAGTGTTTATCAACACCACCATTGGCGTCTAGATACGTGATTTCACTGAACAGCTGGACAGCGGGCACCTTGTTCAATTTAGCCGAGGCGATGTCCAAGAAGTTGGCATTGGGCCACAGTAGATCACAGTCGAGAAACGCGATCTTGGTGTAGCGTTTTGGGATTTGCTGCACAACTCGGTTTAACAAAGACTCTTTCTGCCAGATGGTGTCATCACTTTCCAGGTGCAACAAATTGGGATGTTGAATGGTGGGCTGTCCACCGATGCGAGTCAATTCAGCCACATACAACGGGGCAGATGTACGTTCAACTCCTTCTCGGAATTTGTCAAAATTCTGCCTTAGGCTCTTAAACCCAGCTGGATTGAAGAAACAGGTGATTGCAGCAATATCATCAGCGGTAGCCAACGCTTGAGGTACTGTTTCAGCGAAGACTGGCTCATTGGTTACGCCATCTGGTTGCCACCGATGTCGTTGTTTGCCTATATGCGCCAACCTCAACGAAGTGTCAGCAATGATCTTGATTCCACAATTGTCCAACCGACGGCAGAAGGCGAAATCTTCTCCAAGGTATTGCTTGTTTTCAACCAATGGGAGGAAATATGGATGGTAGCTGCAATGACGACCAGTACATTTAGGGAGCTTTAGCTTACCAACAATTTGCTCGTAAACTTCACGGCGAGTGTGGAGAAACCCAGCCCCAACCAAGCTGATTTGCAGTTGGTTGACACCAATAATCTTGCTGTTCGACAAGTCAGCTGCTGGCCGGCCGGAACCGTCTTTGAGACCATAGATGCCACAGCTGACTGGCAGGTTTTTCTTCCTCAGCAGTCCTACATCGGAAGTTTGAAAGATGACATCAGAGTCGATCCACATCAACTCCTTGTAACCCTTGTCCAATGCAGTCTGGGCCATTACGTTGCGACCTTGGTCGATGGCGCTAAACCCATAGCAACGCCACACTGGATATCCCAGCTTCTCCAATGATCTCAACGCAGCATCACAGTCAGGTTCGATTGCGTGGCTGACCGGGACGAGGATGATGCAGTCTTTACTGTTGGCATGCATTACGGATACGTGGCTTCGGCGACGTTACTGTCAATGTACCCTGTCTTCAGCGCGTAAGCTTTGACAGTCTTTGGTGTAACAATACCGATAGGTCCGCTGTATGTAAAGCCATTGCTGATCGTTGGCGTTGAGCCGTTGGTGGTGTAGCGGATGGTTGTGCCACTAACCGCATTGGTTAATGTCACCAATGAGACCCCAGAGGTGCCATCCACAGGATTGAAGATGACGTTGCCCAGCTGTGCCTGAGTGTAAGCCTCAGACATGAGGTTTGATGCTGCCCAGTTTGCCTTAAACCCTTTGGCTTTGATCGTTAGTGCAGCGTTTACTGTTATTGGTCCAGAGTACGCCGAGCTACTTCCACCAGCGCCAAGCAACTCGAATTCTTGCACAGTTGTATAATTGCTCGATCCGTTAGCTGTTACGTACAACCGCCAATAAACTGCATTTGCCGAACTGCTTAATGTGAACACTTTCCGCTCACCCGCTGTCCAAGTAATGCTTGCACGCGTATCGGCTGTGGTCCAGCTACTTCCATTGCTTGAGTATTGCAGTTGAAAGTCCCTAGGCATGTGTAAACTATCAGACCAGACTGTCACTGCATATTGCCCCACTGTTTGTGCAGATGGGAACTGGTATTGCAACCATTGTGGCATAGCACTTCCATCCGCTTGCCAGATGGATGGAAAAGTACTTGCACCTCTGTCCATGGCCTTCCAGCCATACAACAATATTCCACTGTAGCTTCCTGTTGAAGACGCGGAGGCCACACCTGATGGTGTAGAGGCTGAGGTCATTTGTGGGATAAGTAGGCTATTGCTTTCGACTGGTGTTGTACCATCAACTGTATACCAAATTGATGCACCGCTAGTGGCACAGCTCAACGCCACAGTTGAACCAAATGGTATAGCTGAGGCTGTTGGGTTGGCTACCGGAGTGGCTACTTGAACCTGAGTGTAATCTTCTGACATAACAGCAGAGTTGATGTATCCTGACTTTTTTGCAATAGCTTTTACAGTTACTGCTGGGTATAACGCTAGTGGAGAAGAATAAGTTGTGGTATTCGCTCCAAGAAGCTCAAAGCTGACAATGATCATCGCACTGCCACCGGCCACCGTTGTGGCATGGACTCGATAATAGCTATACGAGGCCGGGCTACTGACAGTGAACACGCGACGTTCATTACTGGTCCAGCTAGACTCTGATCGAGTATCTAGTGTTGTCCAGCTTGTACCGTTACTCGAGCCTTCAAGTGTAAAGTCTTGAGGTGCAGTGCCACTTGGTGTCAACGCATAGCTTACTACCGTTTTTGCTGATGGAAACTGATATTGCAACCACCATGGTCCGCTAAATCCTGAATTCCAAAGAGTCGAAGCATTTCTATCAAATGCATGCCAAGCTGCTGTACCATTATACGAGCTAGCTGAAGCCACACCACTTGGTGCAGTATCGCTGGTCATAATTGGTACCAACTGCATAAGATTTGGGTCGAGACCATCCAAGCTGTAGTAAATCGACGCTCCACTGGTGGCACAGCTCAACGTCACAGTTGAACCGCTGACTACTGCCCCGCTTGTTGGACTAGCTGTAGGTGTAGCTACTGTTGCTTGTGTGTAATCTGCCGAAACTACTGCACTAGTTTTGTAGTTGGTCTTGTAAGCAATCGCTTTCAACGTCAATGCCGCATTGATCGTGATTGGTGTTGTGTATAGTGTATCAGTGTTGTCTGGGGTTGAGCCATCAGTGGTGTAGTAAATCGACGCTCCACTGGTGGCACAGCTCAACGCCACAGTTGAGCCAAATCCAACAGCTCCGGCTCCTGGTGTGGCCACAGGTGTGGCCACTTGGGCCCAGGTATAGTCGTAGGTATCCATTGTACCGAACTCAAATCCGTTCAATGGAATGCTGCGGATCTTGGTTTTGATCGTTGGAAACACTTCAGACTCCTGGTTGATGCTCAAGGAACCTGGCCAATCCGAAGAAGCTGCTGTTGGTGTTGTCCCGTTCAACGTGAACTTGATGTTGTTACCGTAGAGCCCTCGGTACACAGAACCATCAGCTAGCAATTTTACCATCCCGACTTGTTGTTTGTTAACACCATCAATAGCTGTGTAAAATATGGAAATGCTACCAGAGCCGGTTAACAGCCTATCGCCGTAGTCCAGTACTATACAGTTGGCGATACATGTGTTAATACCTCCACCTGTGGTAGTAAGATTGGTGTTGTACCCAGTTACATTGGTACCATCTGCGTCAAATTTCAGCACGTAGCCAGAAATTGTATTTGCTGACGTTTGTGACCCTAAGTAAATTTTGCCATCCAAATCAACAGTCAAAGCCAGTCCGTAGTTACCACCATTTCCATACTTGGTAAATGTGTTGTCCAACGTACCATCGACGTTTATCCGTACTAATGCCCAATAGTCGTTGCCCCCCGTTGACCCAGGTAGATATAGCTTGCCTGCTACTAAGATTTTGCCCGTAGCTAAAGGCTTGATCGCATAAATGATGGTGCCTGAAAGAAAGATGGAGGTGAATCCTGTGTCTAGATCAGATGAACCTGTGAGATACCTACGAAGATTAGTGGAAGTACCTACTACAAGCTTTCTCTCATTAGCTAGTGCCATCGTATTCACAGATGCAACAGATACCTGCGGAGCAGCCAACCCTAACGTACCATCAAAGTTTAATCTGGCCCAATAGTGGGAGCTTGTCGCAACACCACCTGTAGGTGTGACTTGATTAAATGAACCTCCGATAAAGAGATTTGAATTAGCATCTTCGCAGAGAAGCTTAGTTACTCCTCCATTGGTGCCTGCGGTAAACGCAGTAACCAAGGTGCCATTACTGGTGATTTTTGCGAGATTGTTTCTAGTAACTCCTTGATAGATGGAGAAGCTGCCTCCAACTATGATAGTCCCATCCGGCAACTCTACAGCGGCGTTAATAGTGCCATTGCAGGCCGATTCAACAAACGTCAAATCAGTCACACCGTATTCAGGCATAAGTCGGGCAATCTTTGATCGTGTGGCTGAGTTGATACTTGCAAAACTACCACAAGCTAAGAACTTTCCAGATCGTAATTGAATAACTTGCAGAATTTGTCCTCCAGCTCCGTAAGGAATGCCATGCAATAGCGTTGCCCCAGTTATTCCTGCACCTACATCATGTGCACCTACAATGCTGATGCTTGTGTTATCTGCAATGGCGGAACCACTTGCCGGACTTGCCCAGCCACGTCTTTGAGAGGTTGCTTTGGTTATTGTTGCAGCAGCCACATTGCTATCGCTATACCCTGCCTTTACCGAGATGGCCTTTACTGTTGTGGTGTCTGTGATGGTAAAATAACCGGTATACAGTGTGTCCGTGTTGTCTGGCGTTGAACCATCAACTGTGTAGTAGATGGCGTCAACAGCCAGACCTTCAGGTAAAATTAGAAGTTGGACTTTAACGGGAAATTCATAGGCGCCACTACCATCTGGTGTGATTGTCACTGCTGGAGACAATGGGCCGATGTAAGAAGCAGATGTGACCGAAGAAATCTGCCAACTTGCAGGTTGAAATCCTGAGGTTTTGTAAGCAATCGCCTTCAACGTTAATGCAGCGTTGATTGTTACTGGTGCTGTATACAATGTTGAAGCGTTGGTTGGGGTTGAGCCATCAACAGTGTAGTAGATGCTGCAACCTGGTGTGGTGGTGCTGATCGACACTGTTGATCCCAGCACAATTTCACCACCTGGATGGCTAAATACAGGCGGCGATACTGTCCGCTGAGTATAACTTTGGGTAACTACTGCACTGTCTACGTAGTTGGTTTTGAATGACTTAACTTTGAGTGTTGCTACGTTTAGGTTGTTAAACGGAGCAGAATACAACGTGGAGCTACCATCTGGTGTGGAACCATCAACAGTGTATCGGAATGTGGCCCCCGATTCACCGCTGATTGTTACCACTGTTGGATACGCTGCTCCTGTGGCATTAGTAATGCCAGATTCACTATTGTTCTGTGTGATTGTTGGTGTTGCAGTGACCCGCTGTTGGTCATAAATGCGGCTGCCGATGGTGCTGTTGAGATACCCACTTTTCACCGCCAAAGCTTTCACTGTAACTGAAGCCGTGATATCAAACGGGGCTGAATACAACGTTGACGATGTTGTCGGAGTTGAACCATCAACAGTGTAATACATCGTCACCGATGATGTGGCACAGCTTAGTGTCACTGTGTTGGGATACCAATAACTGTTGCCTGAATTGTAGCTCTGGCTGAATGTGGGTGTTGCCACTTGAACTTGAGTGTAAGTGGCGGAAGAGACATCTCCATCCAAGTACCCAACCTTTACACCAAATGCTTTGATCGTGACGGCTGAGTTGACAACAATCCCTGTGTTCGGATCATAAAGGATGTCAGCTGTGGTTGGGTCTGGTGGATTACTACCAATGGTGTAGTAAATGTCCGCATCACCCAATGTCGTCGCCAAATACACCGTTTGTGGAAACACCACAGCTGAGCTGTTAGGGCTAAATGTAACAATAGGAACCTGCGCTTGGCTGTAAACCGCAGAACCCACATCACTGGTGAGATAATTGGTTTTCGTTGCCTTTGCCTTCAACGGAGTATCGCTGGTTATTGCGACTGGCCCACTGTATGTCAATGATGGTTCACTACCGTCAACGGAGTAAAGGATCACGACACCACTAGTTGCACAGTTGATAGTAACATTGAACGGATAAGGCACTGTGGAACTGCTGGGGTTAAACGTCGGGGTAGCCACTTGAATCTGCGTGTATGTGGCATCAACGACAGTACTTGGCAGGTACCCAGTTTTGGTGTTGACCGCTCTGATCAATTGGGGCAATTCCGTCAATTCGATCGGATCCGTGTATTCGATTGGCATACGCTAATTATTAGGGAGTTGGGTCGGTGCCGTCAAGTGAGTAGTACATGGTGGAACCGCTCAGTGAGCTGCTCAATGTGACAAACGAATGCAATGGAACAGGTGTCGCCGGGTTAGGGCTGAATGTTGGTACTGAAGCATTGGCTTGGGTGTAGGTGATTGAGGATACCTCGCTTGGGGCATACTGCAGTTTAATCGCAAACGCCTTAACCACACCAGTAGCTACCGGTACCGGTGAACCAGGGTAGACATCATCGGCGTAGGTTGGATCTGTGCCGTCTGTTTCATAGACGATAGTTGCATCTGGGTGACCTGGACATGTCATGGTTACTGATACTGGGAACGGCAACGGTACGCTGTTTGACGGAGAGAACGTGACCGGAGGTAGCTGGCCGAAGCTGTAGTCAGGTGGAGCGTAAGAAGCAACACCGATGAGACTCTTACGGTAGCCTGTCTTGTAACCGATTGCTTTCAATGTGATCGTCCCATCAATGTCGATTGGAGCACTGTAGAGGTTGCCGTTAGTATTCGATGGTATTGTGCCATCATCGGTGTACCAAATCTCAGCATCCTCATGCCCTTCAACCCAGATGGTTACTGAAGTTGGAGTGTTGCTACCATGTGGTGGTGCAAACCGAGGTGTTGGCAGTCTTGGTGACATTGTGTATGTCGCCTGAGATACAGGGCCAATAGTACCATCCTCAAACACAGCAAACGCTTTGATCGTTGTAGTAACCTCCAGCACCAATGGGCTGATGTAGATGGCTGAATTCTCTGTTGGCGTTGAACCGTCAACGGTGTAGAAAATTGTCTCCACCGGCTTGTCAGTGACGTACAACACAACACTCTCAGGGTCCACAGTACCGCTAACTGGGTTAAAGAGTACAGGCAACCCTGCACCTTTACCTTGAGCGCTGATCTTTGAGATGTTGATCAAGGCAAAGATAGGCGCGATTGGGTTAGCGTTGGCGCCTTCAGCCGGTGGAACCAGCCCAGCACTGATGAGATTATTACCGTAGTTGCCACTGATGTCGTGGAAGGCAATTTGCATGTTGCCACCTTGATGGTGGAACTCCAGCTGGTTGGCTGTGAAGTTGGCCGAAGCTTCTTCACCGGTCTTGTAACGTCCAACCTCAGGAAGGTTGATGAATGTGGTGTTTCCTTCCAGGTCTTCGATCTTGCCGATAAGGCTGAAGCCGTTCAACTGAATCACACCACCATTGCTGGCTGATGGTACCAACCGATACTTGGTGCATGGGATTGGGGTATGGATGATGTACTCCTTAGTAGCCAATGTGGAGTCAGTAACAAACTGCCCACTCTGAGTATCAAGCACCACCCAACCGATGCCGTCAAATGCTTGCAACGTCCAATCCTTTGGTGCCAGTGCTGACTCACCACCAGTGGCGGTGATGCTGTAGCGATCAACAACATTGATGGCAGGGAATTCGTACTCCAGATATGAGGTTGGTGCAGTTGACAACCAGTATGTGTCGTTATCGCCATCCATAGCATGCCAACCAGGATGATCTTGATCCTCTGTTTGAACCGTAACGATACCACTTGGTGTGGTTGCAGACTCCATATCTGGAGAATTGATGTTTCCACCGGTCTCTTCGATGGAATGGATAAAGCGGTAAAAGCCACCGGCAAACTTAGGCTGGGTGCCTCCAACATTGACACCACCATGCACATGGAACATTGAGTAGTCAGCTGCGTCAAACGCGCCGATATCCAACACAGCAGCCTCATTGTTGATGGTTGGCTGCCAGTAACCTTCAATAGGAATGATCTGCACACCGCAGATAATCGGTTTGCTGTCAGCATTGGTCCCCACTTCAGTTCCACTTTCAAAACGGCCATTGATGTGGAATTCAATTTCGTTGTCGTTGGTCGACTCAACCAACGCAACACCATAAACGTCCTCCTCTGGGAGCACGGCCGACATTGTTACTGATCCAGGAACTAAATTGGAGTTGTTGGCTGTGCTGGTTAAGTAACCGTCGTAAATGACGTTAGCTGCGATTGACGCATACCATAGCGTATCTCTTGGATTCTGGTAAGGGTGCCCACCATCTTGAGTCGCCGATGTTGTACCGTAGAACAAGTAATCCAACTTGGTTGACTTACGGAACGTTGCGGTTTTCTTCTGTTTCAGCTCAGGGATACCGTAGTTGTAGAACTCGGCTCCGGTAACTGAAGTACCTGAATACATATCGATGCCGAAACGAGTTCTGCGTCCATAAGCAATGACGAGATACTTGCCAGGTGCCAACCCCCTGATGTGAGCCATCACGTGCTTGTTGGTGTTGTCAGGTGTGGCGGTTAAGCCGCTGTTTTGCAACAATGTTGGTGCCGTGGCTGGTTGCACCAATTCCATATCGTCGACATGAGGTTCGGTGATATACCCGTCATTGGCTCTAGGATCAACAGCCAGCACAGCCCGACTGCAACCGAAGAACTTTCTCGCCTCCAAATAGTTGCCAAAGTTACCTGTGGCACCATAGTTTCTCAACGGCTTCCATAGCTCGTTGTCTGCAACATCCAATGAGTTCCAGAAATCTACACCGGTGAGACCAAAAGCAGCTTGACCACTGACTTTGACCTGGGATTTGTCCACATTGCTGTAGAAGCTGCCAGCAGACGCCACAACTGCAGCATCATCCAATGCAGCAAAAATGTTTTTGTCCAGGTAGCCTCCGCTAGTTGGTCTACCCTGGAAACGCACCCCACCACTGTCCATGGCGAACACTTCAGTCTTGTTGATCCCTAAGTTGTGCTCACCGAACTTAATGTTAAACAGTGAATGGTCAGGTGTATTGGGATACAACGTTGAGATGTAACCACCAGTGCTAACCTCGGAATCGATCCAGTCTGTTTTGATCGCCTTGGCTTTGAACGTTGCACTGATCAACACATTCACCGGTGTTGTATAGGTGATTGACGAGTTGTTGGGCGCTGCTCCATTACGGGTATACTTGATGGTCGCCCCGTTGACCAAGTTGTACATCGCCACTGAGCCAGGATTTACCGATCCAGAGAATGGATCAAAGTACACCAACGGTAGCTTCATGCTATACGTCGTTGATGTGGTGCTGCTTGGTAGGAAGCCTGAGCGGAATGCCCTCACCTTCAATGCCACTGCTCCATTTTGAATCTGTGCATTGGTGAAGATCAATCCGGTTAACTCGTTGTAAGCTGTTCCGATGCTAGTGCCATCAATGACCCCGTTCTGATTGGTTGAGTAGTAGAAGTTGTAGTCATCGCCGGTGGCGGGCGTGAACGTTACAGGCTCACCAAAGACAACCACATTGTTAGCTGGCACCAAGGCACTTGCTGCGGCCGCCCTGGTAAACGTTTGTGACGCTACAGCTGGTGTGTAGGTATCAGCAGCGTAGTATTCAATCACCTTCAACGTTACCACTCCATTGATGAAATGGCTTTCGTTGATGTTGGCGGTTAGAATCCCAGGCGCTGCATACGTCGTTGTTGACGCGTTATTGGTCAGCTTAGATGGTGTTGAACCATCCGTGGTATAACGGATAATTGAAACGTTTGGTGTCTGCGGATTAACCGAAGTCAACACGATATGCGTGACACCCAATGTAGGATCGTTGATTGTGCTGATCGTTGGTGGAGGCATCTGCACCGTATAGACGATGTTGAACAATGTCGATGGCACACCAGGATGCCAGTTAGGCTCATCACCAAGTTTGAACACCCTTGCCTTGACGGTGACTAGATGGTTAACGATGTCTTCCTCGGCAAATTCGATAGGATCGGTGTAGGTGGTTCCGCCACTGCCGGCTTCTGTTGGTGCTGCACCATTGATGGTGTAACGGATGTACTCATTGGATCCACCACTACCAACCAACGTCAATGCCTGCCCTTCGAGCAGTCCAGTGCCGCTTGGGGTCGGGGTAACACCGGCGAGACGTGTGACAACTTCTGTGACCACATCACTTTCAGTACCGTTGTCTGGGTGGAACGCTTTTGCCTTCAGCGTAAACGTGTTGTTGGTATACAACCCATCGTTGAGTAGATCGATGGTTGATGAATACAACGTCGATGTTGAGGTTGGGGCTGATCCGTCCAGAGTGTAACGCACCACCGAGCCAGCCACATTCGACGCCAATGTGATGCCAATACGGCTGCTGTCTGCATCTGCTTGGTTGATTCGGGTATAAGCAATGATCGGGTCAGGCAACGTTACTGTGTAATTGGCCACAGCGATGGCATCACGATAGCCTATACGTGTGGCACGGGCACGGATGGACACGTTCTGCTCAATGTTCAATGAGCCAGTGTACAACGACTCAATGCTATAACTGCCACCATTGACCGATACTTGGTAGTAGATGGTCTCTGCGTTGGTGGTTGGCACATCAATGGTTACTGAGCCACCTGTTTCAAATTCCTCGCCGGAAGCCGGAGTAAACTCCAACACACCGACAACCGCCTGCACAGTGAATGTATCAGAAGCTAGATGGCTGTCTTCGAAGTTGTTTTTGACAGCGTAAGCGTTAATGGTGAACGTACCGGCATCCTCCAAAACAATACCCGTGACTGGATTGTAATCCTGTCTGAAAGCCAACACGCGTGGATCGTTGTTGATCGCATAGTAGATGGTTGCAGTGCTGTGACCGGGGACAACGAGATAAATTGCTGATGGATTGACGTTCTGTCCTGGAACTGGGTAAGTAACAACGAACTCAGGCTTAGGCAAACGAGGCACCAATGAATCAACATCGATGGCAGCGACCCATTCTTCAGAGTCGTTATTGTAGGCTTTCAGAATCGAAGGCACTTCCGTAGTGTCCAACCATAGTTTGGTTTTGAGACAAGGGTCGTTGTCGATGTCAGGAGCCAGTGGTGCTGCAATGATGTCGATGTAGTTGTTCAATGTGTCCAACAACGCACCATCAACTGACATGAATGCCAGCTTGCCGGCAAAGCGTTTGCCCAATGAGGAGAAGCGGCCACCAACAATGAGTTTGTTGCAGCTTGTAACAGTGGCACAGAGCACCTTGTCGTTGAACTCGTATTCCTTGTCGAAGTAACCATTAGCGGTGAGGCGATACAATCTCCATGGTGTTACATCAACCCATGCGTTAGAGCTGTTCTTGATACGTTTGACAGGGCCTCCGATGTAGACCCTGTCCAATGAGTCAACACAGAATGGAATTGGATGGCTATGTACTTCATCCCCGGTGATTGACAGATCCAGCTGACAATTCCAGTTGGCATCCGCGCCACCCTTCTTCTGCCCGACCAGTCCGATTTTGTACAGACCACGGAAGCGAATACCGTTGCTGCCAACTGCTGGGTACTTCCTGGCGGTGGTGGTCTTGACGTAAGTGTTAGGCCATGCAGTCAACATCAATGAGGCTCCACTGATACGACAGCTGCCTGTGGTTGCCTCAACAGGGTTACCAGCAACTGTTGCGTAAGCTGGGTAAATGGTGCAGTAAAGGTCTGTGTTAGCCACTACATCGTCTTGGAAGCTGATTGTGACAATGTAGGTGTCTGGACCAGAGCCACCATCAACTGTGGTGGAGTTGACGGTTATTCCTGTCAAGTTTGATGGCGTTGGTGTGCCCAAAGTAACCGCACCAGTGGCCAGATTGACATAGCAGTTGACTTGGCGGTCATTAGTGTTGCTGCCTCCGGTGAGACGCACGTTGATGACTGGGAACTTGTTGTTGAACGCTGTGTCCTGGATGAACTTGACCATGTAGCGGTATTGCACACTACCTGGGTTGGCTACATCGGCTAGATCCAACCGAGTGCGTACTGTCTCCATGTCGACGAATTGCTCAACGTAAGAGACATCATTGGCGTTAGGACGAGCCAAGGTGGTCCATATCTCGTCAGTGCCAAATTGTTCCTCGCTGACATCCACATCACCAGCCTGCAACCAAGGCCAGGTAACATCACCTGGATTTGCTGGATTATCAAAGCGATCACTACGGAGCAGCAAGTTTCCAACTTCACGGCTGTTCCATGATGTATCACCAACTGCATCAAAGGCGGTGTAACCACTGCCCCACAAGTTACCACGATTGCCAACAATGACGTAAGCGTCGTCGGTTCCCGTCTTACCGATGATTGGATAAGCACAGCTAGCTTCCGCACCAGTACCTGCACCAGCACCAAGCTGGTTGTTGACCACTGTTGGTGTTTGCAGCCAGACTGAGTCAGCTGTGATGGTGTTGTTGTCAGTGTTAAACGTCAACCATTTCAATCCCAATGGCTCGTCCAACGGTAGAATGCTGTCAGTGTCCCACTTCTGTGCCGCCGCTGATGAGCTATAAGCTGTTGAAGCTAACAGGAAATTATTGTCGCTGTACTTGACGAAACTATGGAATCCCTTGGTACCATTGTAGCTGCACAATGTTGCGCCCGTATTATCAACCACAATCAAGCGGCGTGGGGTGAGAATGGCAATGTCGTTGTCGTTGTTTAGGCTAAAGGCTTTCAACACCCGGTCCTGTCCATTGTTGGTGCTTAACTGTGTGGCAAAATTAAACGTGGCATCCTCTGTGCCATCAGGTTTGATACGATGTAGATACTTGCGGTTGTAACCTCTGTAACAAGAAGGTTCAAATGTTCCTACCAGCACATCTTCGGTGCCATACAACGGCTCAACAAAGGCAACTGGCTGGTCAAACCCTACGTCTGGGTTGAACTGGCTGAACAGCTGCTTATTGTAATCAAGCTTGGCTAATCCTGCCGTTGAAGCTCCTTTGAAGTTGAGGAAGCTACCACCTGCAAACACCCGTTCATCCAGCAGCCGCACGCAATGCACAGCGGCTGGAGGGAAATCGCTGTTACCTACTGATTCACGCTCCAACCTTGTGGCTTCCAAGAAGTTACCCGTGATGTCAAAAGCGATAGGCGGAACGTTGGTCTTTTCCTTCTCCAGCTTGAACGTATTGCTCAATGCGTCATAGCTAATGCGTGTCGTAGCCAACGCTGCATTGATGGTAGTCATCATTCCAGCCACAGTGTCGGTGTTGGAGTCGTAGTTAAACACAACTCCATCGAT
>ERZ1292625.2130-Hain-H41-01um-R1-2130-length-19526-cov-9_pt1 | contig 19526 bp, 18 predicted proteins | sample MGYA00564400_ERZ1292625 | MGnify/ENA primary metagenome ERZ1292625 (study PRJEB36523, sample SAMEA6512639) | groundwater metagenome | collected 2019-01-08 | study: AquaDiva: Metagenomics assemblies of 32 groundwater samples
AAGCAGGATGTCGCGATTAGGAGGATCGAACAGCACCTCCACCTTCAGCCAATTACCTACGACGACGACGATTAAGGAGCACCTATGACGACCAAGCAAGACACCTCAACGCCGAAACACCTGGCCTATGCGCTGGTCCTGATGCTGGCCGTAGTAGCCGGGGCATTATTCTTTCAGGATGTCCCGACGAGCAACAAAGAACTTTTCGGGACGGTGCTCCAAACCATTTTGACACTGGCGGCGGCGGCGGTGTTCTACCACGTTGGATCGAGCAGTGGGAGCAGGGCAAAGGATAAGCCGACTATGGACCCTGACGCGGGCCCCATCCATACCACGCAAACCGAGACGACGAAAGTAGAGACGGAAACTCGGCAAGAATTAAAACCTGAAGGGGCACCATGAAAAACTATTTCCTAGTCATTCCGCTGATTTTAGTACTTGCCGGCTGTGCCGGTGGGCCTGGTGTCACGATGGACCCGTTCACGCCCGATGAGGTCAACGTGATCGTGCATGCAGCCACGGCCACCTATCTCATGGAGCGCAATATCCATCCTGACGTGGCGCTCAAAGCCGCCGTCTACGTGGACGTGTTGCGCCATACGATCACGACGGGTGAAGTCGATCTCACGGCGCTTCGGGTGCAGGTTGTAGACAAAGTACCCGCACAATGGCAACCGCTTGCTGCGGCTACGTGGGTGATCTTGCTCAAGCGGATCAATCTCGAACAGCTCATTGCCGATGGGAAGCATGCGGCAGCGCGGGCATATATTGATGCGGCCTTGTCCGGGGCCTTGACGGCATTGAAAAACCGATCTTGGGGGTAGGCATGTCTGACCCGTCATATACGGTTGTACAGCCGAAATATGAGCACATTAATGCTGTGCGGATGATACGATCACAGAACGGAGTTGGTCCGCAGGGACCCCAAGGTCCGCAAGGCACCACGGGCAATCAAGGCCCTGCGGGTGCAGATGGGGCGGCGGGTGCTCAAGGCCCGCAAGGGAACCAGGGACTAACGGGCGATACTGGACCACAAGGCAGCGCGGGATCTCAGGGCATTCAAGGGATACAGGGCATCCAGGGGGAGACTGGTCCGCAAGGTCCTGCTGGGGCCGGGATCTCTGACGGTGACAAGGTGGATATTACCGTATCTGCGAGTGGGGCCACATGGACGATCGATAGTGGTGTGGTGACGACGGCCAAGATGGGTGGTGATGTCACGATCGCAGGGAAAGCCCTGCTTGACGATGCCGATGCTGCGGCACAACGGACCACGCTTGGGTTAGGGACGCTCGCCACGCAGGCTGGAACCTTCTCGGGGACATCGAGCGGAACCAATACAGGCGATCAAGATCTTTCAGCCCTTGCTCCCAAGGCCTCACCAACCTTTACAGGTACCGTCATCATACCTTCACCTTTCACATTAGGTGCTACGAGCGTCTTGCCAACTGGGGTCGAATTGAATTTTGTTGATGGAGTCACGTCCGGGATTCAAGGACAACTTGATGGTAAAGCGACCGCTAGCCACAGTCATCCTCAATCTGATGTTACAAACCTAACGAGTGACCTTGCTGCCAAGCAAGCTACCTTGGTTAGTGCCACGAACATCAAGACCATCAACGGCAGCTCAGTGCTTGGCTCGGGGGATCTTGTCGTGAGTAGCGGCTATACATTTGTCGGTACGCTGGCCAGCAACCAAGCAACAGGGGCGAATACTACACCAGTTACCTTAACAGGTTTGGTATTCAGCTACGCGGCGAACTCGAAATACCGTATTTGGTTCATGGGTCGTGTGCAACCGGCAGCGGCGACCACTGGTTGTGGGTTCCAGTTCGACTTGTCATCGGTCGTGACGGCGATTAATATACGGTTTGCACACCAACTTGCCAACACCGGCACGCTAACAGGTGGACACTCGATTGCTGATGATGCGTCCGTAGGAGTATCGAGCGGATTGCCAGGGACCAGCACCTATCCAGTATCAGGTGAAGGATTGCTGGTAACCGGTGCGAATACTGGGACCGCGGCGCTACGGTTTCGGTCTGAGACCACGGCAGTCATTACCGCTCTCGCTGGGCTGACGTTGGTGGTTGAGAAAATCGCGTAAAGGAGTCTTATGCCGAGCACAACCGTGCGAATCAAGAACCTGGCGCTGGCCCATATCGGGCACTCCATCTTCATCGACGACGACAATGATGTCGGCAACGAGCCGGACGTGCTCAATATCCTGTTCAATGACGCCATTGCTGTCGTACTCGAAGATTTCTGGTGGAGTTTTGCTCGCCGGTTTGTGACGTTGGGACTCGTGACCGACTTCACCGGACTGACGACCCCGCAAAAATGGAGCTATGCCTATCGCTATCCGGTCGATGTCGTGACTATACGCGGGATCGTGACTGGCGCGAGAGAACTCGAAACGAACCCCGCAGAGTGGGAGATCGGCAGCGATGATACGGGTAGGCTGATCTATACGAACACGAAGGACTGCATTGTAGAAGTCACGAAGCTGATTACTGACGCCTCGCTCTATCCCGCCATGTTTGCCATGGCGGTGTCATGGTATCTCGCGTTTCTCATTGTCCCGGCGCTTGCGAAGGATAAGGGTATCGCCGGTAATATGCTCGTCATGTACAACTCCGCGCTGCAGACAGCGGAAGCGAAGGACGCGAACGAATCGCAGTACGACCCGCAGCTTCAAGTATCTGAATCGATCAGGGCGCGACAATGAGGAAGCAATGGATATAGTTTTTAGGAGCTTCGCCGGTGGTGAGGTGGCTCCTGGCCTATATGGTCGGCCTGACACCACGAAGGTACAGACTGGTGCGCGCATCATGCGGAATATGTTCGTGAAGAGGCATGGTGGTTCATCGAACCGCACAGGCGGGCGATTCATTTGTGAGCAGCGCGATTCCACTGCGCGCGCGCGACTGATTAAATTCGTGTTCAACGCGAATCAAACCTACGTCCTCCTGTTTGAAACTGAGACGATGCGCGTCGTCCAAAATGGTGTCCTGCTCACGGTCTCAGGCGTCACGGCATGGTCTGCGGCCACGAACTACGTGGCGGGAGATCTCGCGTCCCGTCTCAGCGTGAACTACTACTGCATTGCGGCCCATATTAACCAACAGCCACCCGATGCGACGTGGTGGTATCCGATGCCATCAGACGGGACCTATGAAGCGCCAACGCCGTTTCCTGCGTCTGAGCTGCAAGGCCTCTATCGCAGTCAATCCGCCGATGTGGTCACGCTCACGGTCACGTCAAACCGTATCTGGGATCTGACGCGAACCGGCCATACGACATGGGTGTTCACGATTGCGAACATGGCCCCGTCGATTGCGGCTCCCCCGACACTGACCAATAGTGGGGCAGCGGGCACGGTCACGCAATGGGTGGCGACCGCAATTAAGAATGAAACCTACGAAGAGAGTTTAGCCTCCGCCTCTACCGGCACCAGTGCCACGCCGTCATCCAGCGTACCCATTACGCTCACGATCGGCGCGGTGTCTGGGGCGCTGGAATACAACGTCTACAAGAACGAGGGCAACGGCGTCTATGGGTTTATCGGGACGGCGGTAGGGGCGACCTTTATCGACCGTGGGCATGTGCCGGATTATGACCTGACGCCTCCGGCTGCGCGTGATCCATTCGCCACGAGCGGAAATTATCCGGCCTGTTCAGGGTATCTACAACAACGGAAGTCCTACGGGGGCAGTCTCAATAATCCTGAGACGGCCTATCTCTCGAAGACCGGACAATATAAGAATTTCGGTATCTCCTTACCGCTACGCCTGAATGACGCCAGCACCTACCCGATTGCCTCGCGTGAAGTGAACGAGATACGGCACATGCTCGAAGTCATGGAGACCTTTATTCTCACGGCTGGGGTTGAATGGGTGGCGCTGGGTGGCGCGGATGGGGCGCTCACTCCTGGCTCGCCAGGACTCAAGCCCAAGTCGTTCTATGGATCGTCTGCCGTGCCTCCGGTGATTATCGGGGATAATATCCTCTTCATTCAGGCCCTCGGTAGTCTCGTGCGTGACCTGAACTATGACGCCACGGCGAAGGGCTACAGCGGGCGTGATCTGTCTGTCTTTGCGCCTCACCTGTTCATCGGGAAGACCATTGAGCACTGGGACTACATGCAAACCCCGGATTCGGTGGTGCTGGCGCAACAGGATGACGGCTCGATGGTCGGCTTAACCTATCTGCCCGAGCATGAGGTGTGGGGCTGGTATCACTATGACACCGATGGGCTGTATGAGGATTTCGTCTCGGTGCCTGAGGGCGGAGAACATGCCGGATATTATCTCGTGAAACGCACGATCAACGGAGTGACGAAACGCTATCTCGAACGCTTTGCCTCGCGCACGATTACGGATATCGAGGTAGATGCGATCTTCATGGATAGCTACCTGACATACGACGGGAGAAATACGAATCTCAGCAAGACGATGACGTTGAGCGACGCAGGGAACGGGTACGTCGTGGACGTGGACATTCTGTTGACATCCTCGCTCAGTGAGTTTGTGGCGGGAGACGTGGGCAACGCCTATAGGCTGACGATCAGCACGACCACTTGGACGCCGGAAAATGGATCAGTGACGACGACAGACCATCTGATCTGTACGATTGTCACCTATACGAGCGCCACCGTTGTTCGGGTGAATGTGAATCGTGACGCACCGGTTGCATTTCAGAATGTGGCATTCACGAACTGGGCCAGGGGCGTAGATGAGTTTTCAGGCATGGACCATCTTGAGGGCAAGTCTCTCTCCATCCTGGCTGATGGCAACGTCTTAGCCAACGGGATCGATGCACCACTTACGACGGTATCTGGTGGAGCCTTCACAATACTGGAACCGCATTTTGTGGTGCATGCGGGCTTGCCCTATTGCAGCGATCTCGAAACGCTGGACCTTGAACTCGACGGCGGAGAACCGCTGGCCTCGAAGAAGAAGCACGTCAATCTTGTCACGGTCCATGTGGAGTCCTCGCGTGGCCTGCATGTTGGTGAGGGCCCGGAACTGCCAGGAGGGACCTTACACCTCAGAGAATGGAAGCAACGGCGGGCCGCGAACAACTATGGCGTCATTCCCTTGTTTACCGGAAAAGTTGAGGTGTCGATCGGTTCTACGTGGAATACTGGCGGACGGGTGTTTCTCAGACAACGTTCGCCCTTGCCTCTAACCTGTCTCAATGTCATTCCGAATGTTTCCATAGGGGGCTAGAACATGGGCGCAACGGCAGCGATCGGTACACTCGTCGGTGGCACGGCGCTCTCCGCCTATTCCAATATGAAGGCGGGCCGTGAGCAGCAAAAGATGTTCGAGCGTAACGCTGGCTTTGCCGACTGGCAGGCGGCGGACGCGACCACTCGCGGTGAAGTGAACGAGAAGCGCCAGCGGCAAGCGACAGAGGGGGTAATCGGTGCGCAACGGGTGAGCCTCGCCACGCAAGGTGTCGATGTCAATCTCGGCTCCTCGCTCGATGTGCAGGCTGATGCGGCGTATCTGGGAGAACTCGACGCCCTCACCATTCGCAGCAATGCCGCGAAGGAAGCCTATGGCTTCAAGGTGCAGGCGCAAGACTACCGGCTGCGCGGGAAGTACGCCAAGCAGGAAGGCGTTATGAACGCGGTGCAGTCGATCATTGGGGGCGGATCGAGCCTCCTCCTCGCCAAGTACGGCGGTGGACCGTACACCATTTCAAACGCGGGTGGGTTTGCGAATCCAGAAGTAAGACGCTAATGCCTACGGCACCGATGGCACAACGACAAGTGGTCGATCAGGCATTCCCGAACGTCCGTGTTGGCGCGGCCCCGACCGCTCGCACGTTCGGCGATGGCATTGGCGATACCGTGGCCTCGGCCTCTGTGCGCATGTACGACCTGCAAACGCGCTCCTCTGACCATGCGGCGGTGATCGAAGCGGAGACCAGGGCCAACGCGGAACAGCTCAGGATTCAGCAAGACGTGCTGGGCATGAAGGGCAAGAATGCCTCCAATGCCCCTCAGTATGCACAAGAGGAGTGGGGCAAGATCCATCAGGATATTCTTGGGGGACTCGCCAACGACCGCCAGAAGGCCATGTATCACAGCATCGGCTTACAAAAGGGCGAGATCATCAACCGTGGGGCCTTATCCCATTTCAATCAGGAAGATGAGCGGTATCAGACCGAAACCTATCAGGCGAATCTCTCGTCCTCGGTCAACGTGGCCCGGGCGAACGCGGACAGCCCGGTCGCCGTGGCGCTTGAAAAGGACCTGCAACAGATGCGGGTCGATGAGCGGGCAGCCCAGTATGGGTATTCAGGCACCCCGCAGCATGAGGCAGAGATTACGGCGATTCATTCGACCACGAATAAGGAAGTAATTCACGGCCTACTGGACAAAGGCCAAGACCTCCGGGCCAGGGCCTTCTATGACCGGATCATGAAGGATGAGAAGGCGAACCCCACCAAGTTGCAGTTTACGGCGGCAGATCGTGATGTCGTGGATAAGGCGATATTTGAGGGGTCAACAAGGGGAGCGTCACGGCGTATCGCCAGTGATTTGACGGCCAGAGGGATCGAGACATCTGACGATCGCAAGGCGCGCAACGCTGAACTTGATGCCATGGCTGACGCTGGAAAGATTGACGACAAAACGTATGACCTAGCGAAGCAACGGCTTGAGCATAACTATAGCCACTTTGACCAGCTCCAAAACCAAGTGAAGGATGAACGGTTTAAGGGCGCGGTGGCGGGGATCGATCAACAGATCAAGGCCGGCAACAAACTCCCGGCGCGTGATCTCGTGCGACCGTCCGACTATGCCGAGATGACGGTGCAGGAGCGGCATAGCCTCGATCAGTACGTGGACCATCTCAGGAACCCTGGGAAGATCGTCACGGATCTGAAGACCTGGGCCGATGTCAATTCGCTGAAGGACGCCGACCTTGCCAAGCTGGGACCACGCGAGATGATGGCGATATCCATGAAGTTGGACGATGGCAACCGCGACAGCCTCATGACGCGATGGAATGGTGTATTGAACGCCAAGAACGGGCAGAAGGATGCGAAGTTCGAACGGCTGCAATCCAACGCGCAGATCTTACAAAACGCGCTGGACCTGTCTGGGTACTTCGAGCCTGGGGTGCCCATCAACAAGATGTCAGAGGAAAAGCAGCGGGTGAGGAACCTCATTGAGAACGATGCCGCCAAAGCCTTGGATTCCATACCGGCCGGGGCCTCATCACAGGTCATTCAGGAGACCATGCAGGGGGTGGTCGATAAGAACATCAAGAACAAATACCGCGTCGATCCTGGCCTGTTCCGGTTCAATAAGGACGTGCCGGCTGCGATCATCGGAGATTACAAGGATGCCAGAAGTATCAGGATTCCACTGGCTGACATTCCCACCGATCGGCAGAACGAATTGAAGGGGGCGCTGAAGGCTGCCGGAATGCCGGTGACGACTCAGAACATTGAAGCCTTGGAGGCCAAGTCGAGAATGAAAGCGCAGGGGATTAAATAGTGCTTGACGATATAATGAAATCGTGGCATGCTGTTAATAGACAAGAGATGCGTGCAGGTGTATCATCTAAGTCGCCGAATGATCATGAACTAAGAACACAGTCAAAACATATTCAACCTATCGGCGGATGGGTGACGAGTTCTTTGAGCCAGCACCTTACCGGATGGCTCAAGGACATAAGGGCTGAGATGCTTGCCGCCGCAAGTGTCCCAGCCCTTTCTTTTTGTGGTGATGATGAAACGGTTTCACGAGAAAACACTCTATGTTGGCGATTGCATCATTTGGATTGCTGGTCTCACGACGAATGGATACGGAAAATTCAAACATAATGGACATTCCTATCGTGCCCATCGCTTTGCGTGGGAATTACTCTATGGCCCAATACCAAATGGTCTCGTGCTCGACCATCTCTGTAGGAATACTATCTGCGTCAATCCTGCACACCTCAAGCCTGTCACTCAACGCGACAATATCCTTGCGCCAGGAAGTCGCTCGCCTATTAAGAAACAAATTGAACAAACATGCTGTAAGCGCGGGCACACGTTTGAATATCGAACCACGGCGAAAGGTAAACGGGTTCGGTGGTGTCGGATATGTGTGCGACGACAAGAAAACTATCACAGATCATTGGCTCAAGAATTTCCACTCTGGAGTCCGTAATTCGCACCGGGCCATCCATCGGCGGTTAGTCAACCGATCCAGTGTACCGCAGGCCCACAAAACTAAGAACCGATGGCGGGCTGTCGCCCCACAAGACTTCGCCACAACCGGTATTGATAGGGTCCGGCAGGAGTGTGCAACCACTGGCCTGCAAATCCCGTTGGAACAACAGTTCAGGGGTCTGTTGTTAGCCTCAGCTCAAGCGGTCAAAACGGCGTTTGACATAGTTGCACCAAAGTTTCTCAAGCTCGACGCTCTAAGAGCTGAGTATCAAAATCCCTTTCTTGTGCAGTTAAAATCTCAAGTAAATTTTGGCGTTTTTGAGGAGTTTCATGGCAACCCTTGACGATGCCTTAGCCGCTCTCGGCGATTCAACCGACGCGATAGCCGACACGCAATCAAAGCCCTCCTATGCCATGCCCAAGGTGCAGGCTAAGGCTGCGCCGACCCTGGACGATGCGCTAACCGCTCTCGATGGCGATCCGAACGAACCGCTCCGCGATGCCGTGAATCTCGGCACGCAACGAGACCCTGCCAGATCCACCAAGATTCTACAGTTGTTCGGCAAAACCGGCCTCCCGCGTGACTTCATCGAGCGCAACCAGGACTTTGTACAACAGGAATCAGACAGGCAAGACTTCAACCCTGACAAGCTGATGAAGGATTCCCCGGCCTTTGTCTCGTGGCTCTCAGAGCATCCTGACCATGTATCAGCGGCGAAGCCTGACGTGCAGGCGTTGAGCCTCATTGAAAAGCAGCTCCGCAACATCCCGGCACAGTTCGAGCAAGGGAAGCGTACCGTTGAGTACGGCAACGTCATGCTGGGGATTGTCGATGGGCTGTTAGGCAAAACCGATGTGACCGCACTCCGCAAGCGCCAAGCTGAACTTGAAACCGCCATGGGCAGGCCTGACCCTACCGGCTTAGCTGACGAAACAGGTATCAGTGGCGTGCTTCAGCGGACTCCCGGCCACATTGCCCAACAGCTACCGATCCTTGGACGCACCTTACAGGATCAAGCGAAGTCGGGAGCAACGGGCGTGGCGGGCGGTGCGTTGCTTGGCGGGGCTGTTGGGGGCCTTCCTGGGGCGGCGACTGGCGGTCTACTCGTTGGCGGGGCGATGTGGCGAATAGGCGCAGCGGTGTCTGCAGCCAAGATGGAAATGGGTCACGCCTTCGGGGATTACGAAAAGCTCAAGGATGATAACGGGCAACCACTCGACCAGAACACAGCGATGGGTCTGGCCGCGGTGGTGGGGGTGGTCAACGGGGCAGTGGAAGGGTTCTTTGGTATTGAAGGGCTGACTTCGAAGCTCCCAGGCATCAACCAATTTACCCGCCAAGGGGTCAAGGAACTGCTCAAGACGCCGACCACAAGGGCGGCTCTGCTCTCGGCTGCGCGTACCATCGGGCAAACGATGGTGACAGAAGGGGCGACGGAAGCCTTGCAGATGTATATCACCAAGGCTGGCGGGGTGGCGCTCCAAGCCGTGAAAGATGGCGGCTCACCGGCTGACTGGCTGGGTAAGATCTTCAATGAGGAGAACTTAAAGCAAGCCCTGACGGAAGCCGAAGCCGGGGCCATGGGCGGCGGTGGGATTGCGGCGGTGATGACCTCGCCACAAATAGCCAGCGATATCGCCAAGGTGAAAGAAGCGAATAGGGCAAAAGCGGCCTTTGAATCGATCGGCAAGGCCACTGATGGGGCCAAGTTCGCACAGGATCTCCCGGACAGCCTCAAGGATATCATCTCAAGGGCCACGAAGGACGGACCGATCGAACAGGTCTACGTGCCCAGTGAGGCGTTCGATACCTATTTTCAGAAGGAAGGGGTGGACCCAAGGGAAGTCTATAAAGAGATTACCGGCAACGTAGAGGCCTACGACCAGGCGGCACAGACCGGGGCGGATCTCCCCATTCAAACCGCTGACTACGTGAAGAACCTGGCTGGCACGAGACACAACGAGTTTTTCGCCAAGGAACTCAGGGCTGACCTCGACGCCATGAATGCGCGTGAGGCTGAACAGTGGGTGAAAGACCAGGACGCGCAAGCAGAGGCGGAAGCGGCGGCGATTGCGCAACCTGGGATTCAAACGCTCAACACGGCTGACCCTGCGGCAGAGGTACGCAAGGATATTGCGGGCCAGCTCCAGGCGGCGGGCTTCGATCCAACTGTCGTTGACCAATACGCGGGGCTGTTCGAGTCTCGCTACCGTGCCAGGGCTGAACGGCGCGGGCTGGGGGAAACGGCGGCGGATCTGTTCAGGCAGAACAACTTGAGTATTACGAACGCACAACAGCCGGAAGCGGGGGCGCTTGGGCAGACATTCATGCAGGGCGGATTGCAACGGCCTTTATATTCCATGTCTCCAGATGAATTACAGGCTGGAATGGAAGCGAAGCGCGAAGCAGTCAAAAGCATGGAGAAGGAAATTCTAGGAGACAGGCTGGAAGAATTCAAACGGCTAGAGCGGCAAGTGGAAAGCTATAGCCTTGAGCGTGACAACCCTGAAAAATACAAACAGGTTACGGATCGCCACAACGAAATCTTGGACTCTCTGACGGAGGCACAGCAAGACAGGCTATACGGGAAGGGCGAGACTGATCCTCAGGTTGACGATTATAAGGAATTCATTAAATCCATCGGTAACGTGTACGGAGAGACGCCACAAGAATTAGGGCAATCTATTGCTCGCGCTATTACTGAGGTTGGGGAAGGAACTGATCCTTCCACTATGTCGAAGTCCGAGCAGGTGGCATTCGCGCAGATACGCCATGCATTTGATGAAGCAAAGAGGCTGGGGCTGAATCTCAAGGAAGTATCAGAGGCGGCTATTCGTGCATCGGCTGGGCGCTTCAGTGATCCGGCAGACGCCGAGTTCATGCTGAAGCGGTTCATCAAACAACAAGTGTTTACAAAAGAGCCGACGATCCAGAAACGCGCCTCCAGCCCGCAACAGGGCGGGCCATTGTACCAATCTGACGGCTCCCCCAAAGGCTCCATCACATTTGGTGACGGACAGATCAGCATCAAACTCCTCGAACAGGCCGATTTAAGCACCTTCATCCACGAAACCGGGCACCTCTACCTCAACGAACTGATTACCGACGCGACAGTTGCGAAGAAGCTGACCACTGACCAACTGCCGGAGTATGCGCGTAACGTCCTGGCAGGCGATGACAAGCTGCGGGCTGCCAATAAACAACCAGCGGAGAATCTTATAGCCTCAGACTGGGAGCATGTAACAGTTCCCATTGAGAGTCTACGCGCAGCCAACCCATTCCGGTTCAGGGATGCAGTAGCCGTTGATAAAACCAAACCGTCAAAGTCTCAGACGGTAGGGCCTATTCTTGTTGATCGTGAAGGCAAGATCATAGATGGCAACCATCGTGCGACTGATGCGATTGCACGCGGCGCGACAACCATAGAAATCTATCGACCGGTTCAGGCTACCTCACAACAACTCCGTGATGACCTCGATACCATCCTTGCCTGGATGAAGCTGGACGTGCGCGTGGCTGATGGAGCCGACGCGGTGAAAGGGGCGATCAAGACGAAGCACCATGAGCAATTTGCCAGGGGATTTGAAGCCTATACGATGGAAGGCAAGTCACCATCGCAGGCCATGCGTGAAGCGTTTGCGACCTTCCGCCAGTGGCTCATCCAGGCGTACCGCTCGCTGACCACGGCTCCGCTGAATGTCAAGCTGACCAAGGACGTGCGGGAAGTGCTGGACCGCATGATTGCGACTGACACGGAGATCGACGCGGCGGCACAAGAGGCGGAAGTGCATCCCATGTTCACTGATGCGGAATCCGCAGGCATGACGCCGACACAGTTCAATGCCTACCGTGAGACCGTGGCAGAGGCTAGCCTATCGGCGCGTGAAGGATTACAGCTCAAGCTCATGAAGCAACTCAAGCGGCAAGATCAGAAGTGGTGGGAGGAACAACGGGCGTCTAAGGTCGAAGCGATCACAGCGCAAGTGAACGATCGAAACGAGTACGTCGCGCTGGCCGTGTTACAGACCGGCAAGTTTCCTGACGGGTCTGACTTGGCTGACGGCATCCAGCCGATGAAGCTGGATAAGAAGGCACTCAAGGCGCAGTTCGGTGAGGAGTTCGTGAAGACACTCCCGAAGGGCATCTCAGCCAAGGACGGCATGCACCCGGACGCGGCGGCACCGATCTTTGGCTACAGCTCAGGCACGGAACTGGTTGAGGCCATGGTCAACGCGAGGCCCAAGAACGAACTGATTCAGGCTGAGGCCGATCGGCAGATGATTGAGCAGTACGGAGATATGCGCTTTGATGGGTCGATAGCGGAAGAGGCGAAGGCTGCTGTGCTCAACGACCAGCGCGAAGCGGTGATTCAAGCGGAGCTGAGGGCGCTCAAGTCGAAGGCGCGTGAGGAGGCGCCGTTCGTCAAGGCGGCACAAACTGAAGCTGAGGCGCAAGACAAGGTTGGGAGAGACCTGCTTATGAAGGGTCTGCCTACACTGAAGGACACGCGGGAACTTGCACGGAAAATCTTATCTCGCGCTGCACTCAAGACCATCAAGCCGAATGAATACATTGTCACGGCGAGGCAAGCTAGCCGGAACGCCACGAAGGCGCTGGCGAAGAAGGAATACCTCGACGCCTTGAAGTTTAAGGAGCGCGAGCTGTTGAACCTGGCGCTCTATCGAGAAGCTAACATTATTCGTGACCAAGTGGATTCAGCAAGGGAGCTGGCGAAAGATTTCTTTCAGGCTGACGCCACGCTCGCCAAGTCTCGCAATGTCGATCTGGTAAACATCGGGCGGGCGATCCTGGCACAGCACGGACTTGGCAACACGACGGAGAAGACAGCGGCTGAATACCTGGCACCGATTCAGAATTATGACATCGACCTCTACAACCAGTGGAAGCAAGTCGTAGACGCGCTCGCGCCTCGCCAGCTCGATTATCGCGCCTTAACGGTGGATGAATTCACGCGGCTCCATGAGGATATGAAGGCCCTCTGGTTATTGTCTCGCCGTGTACAGCAAGCGAAGATCGACGGCCAGCTTGTTGATCGACAACAGATGATCGATGAACTCTCAGCGGTCATGGCTGGGTTTACGCCGACGCAGATCAAGGATGTCGCGGGGCCTCAGTCTGGATGGTCGGATACCAAAATGGCGCTGTTGTCGTGGCAATCAGCACTGCGGCGGGTGGAGTCGTGGGTGGATGCGATGGATGCCGGGGCGATCAATGGCCCGTTCAGGCGGTATATCTGGCACCCCATATCAGAAGCGGCAGATGTGTTTGTGGAGAAGAAGGTGACACTGCTGACGCAGTACCATGAACTGTTGAAGCCCATTCAAGGCACAATTACGAAAGATCTGATTGCCGCCGACGAACTCAAGCCAGGCTTTCACTTCAATGGGCGCATAGCGTTACTCCATGCGCTCTTGCACAGCGGGAACGAGTCGAATTTCGATAAGTTCATTCGCGGGTACAAGCTGAACGGCACGCAATGGCAAGCCTTTATTGATCGCATGATTGCCGAAGGAAAGATTACGAAAGCCGACTATGACTATGCGCAAGGGGTCTGGGATCTGTTGGAATCGCTCAAGCCCGATACGCAAAAGGCGCACCATGAGATGTACGGGTTCTATTTCAATGAGATCACGGCCAAGCCCATACAGACGCCGTGGGGGGAATACAAGGGCGGCTATGTGCCGGCCAAGATCGATCCAGCCAAGTCTGCCTCGCAGGACATTCGAGACGAGAAGAACCTGTTCGACCAGGGCGGGAACAGCTTCAATTTCCCCACGACTGGACGCGGTGCCACACGGACACGCATTCAGCAAGTGGCCGAACCGCTGGCGCTCGACCTCACGACGATTCCCATTCATCTCGACTGGGCCATGCGGTTCACCTACCTAGAGCCACGCATTAAGGACGTGGCTCGGCTGATTACGAACAAGTCGTTGCGTGCCTCACTGGATGCCATGAACAGCACGGCGGGGAAAGACATGCTGGTGCCGTGGTTACAACGCTCCGCACAGCAAACGGTTTCGACCCCTGGCCGGAACAAGCACGCCGATCGATTATGGAAGTATCTCCGCAAGACCAGCGGGGCGCAGATCATGGTCGGCAACGTGCTGAACACGCTTCAGCAATTGACTGGATTCTCGCAATCTCTGCTCAAAGTCAAGGCGAAGCACATGCGCGGGGCGATGGTGAACTACTTGCGGCACCCCGTACAGTATGCCGATGATATCGTCTCAAGGTCTCTGTTCATGAAAAATCGGACGATGACACAGGTTATGGAGGTGCAAAGCTCGATCGATGATATCATGCTCAACCCCACGAAGTACGAGAAGGCCAAGAAGTTCGCAGAGCGACACGGCTACTTTATGCAGCAAGGGACGCAAAGCCTTGTGGATCTGGTGACATGGGGGGCGGCGTATGACCAGGCGCACGCGCAAGGACTCGATGAGAAAATGGCGGTTCGCTCGGCTGACTCAGCCGTTCGGGAGACACAGGGATCTTTTGCTCCGCAGGATATTTCTAACTTTGAAGCAGGGACACCATTTACTCGGGCGTTCACGATGTTCTATTCCTACTTCAATATGCAAGCGAACCTCCTGGGGACGGAGTTCTCAAAGGTGGCGCAGGACATGGGATTGAGGAAAGGGGCTGGGCGTGCATTCTATATCTACCTCGTTGGGTTCATGATCCCAGCGATTGTGGCTGAAACCATCGTCAAGGGGATGGGCGGATTCGACCCAGATGATGATGATGATTATCTGAACGAAGTGCTATCTGTGACGTTTGGCTCGCAGTTCCGTTCTGCACTGGCGTTCTTCCCTGGGGTAGGTCCAGCGACATTGGCCGGGATCAATATGTTCAACGACAAGTGGTATGACGATAGAATCTCTACGAGTCCAGCTCTGAGCATGATCGAGTCTGCCGTGCGCGTGCCTCATGATCTCTACAAAGTGATGAGCGACGACGGACACAGCAAGCGAGCGGTCAAGGATGTACTCACCTTGATAGGCCTGGTGACAGGCTTGCCAGCCGGATCATTGGCGAGGCCGCTCGGATATCTGGCTGATGTGGCTGACGATAAGGCATGGCCGGAAGACGCGGGCGATGTGGCACGCGGGCTGCTCAGTGGTAAAGACGTGAATCGAACGAAATAAAGGAGCCTCTATGAAATACGCAAAATGGTTACTGGTGCTCGCGCTGTTAGGTGGAGTGTCGTTCTCGGGCTGGCAGTTCACGCAAGCGACGGTCTCAAGTACGGCCCCTCGAAACGATTATGTCGGGACCGGCTCGGTATCGGCCTACAACTATACCTTTCGGATATTTGCCAACTCTGACTTGCGCGTGACCACGCAGACCTCTGCCGGGGTGGTGACGGCGCTCGTCCTCACAACCGACTACACCGTTACCGGTGCCAACAATCCGAACGGGGGCACGATCACACTAGTTGCTGGCAACCTCGCCTCTGGCACCACGCTCACGATTCGATCAGATAGGACCCCTCAGCAATCCACGAACCTGCGCAATCAAGGTTCATTCAGCGCCTCGACGCACGAAACCAAATTCGACGAACTCACGCGCTATGCACAGCAACTCCGTGACGTGCTCTCACGCTCCATTCATTTCCCTGAAACTGAAATAGGAACAGATGCCTCGACGACCTTACCATCAGCGACACTGAGGGCCAGCAAGTTCCTCGCGTTCGATGCCAGCGGGAATGCGCTGGCGGCGGCTGGCACCTCGGCCAACTTGGGCCCGGTATCCAGCTATATCAACACGCTGTTGGATGATGCCAGCGCGAGCGCAGCCAGGACCACGCTGGGGGCGGTGAATATTGCAGGCGATACGATGACGGGAAATTTGGACGTGACGAAGGCGGCCATTCCTACCATCGGCATCAACACAACACACGCGACCAACTCCACGGCGCATCTACAATTCCTCAAATCAGGCACGACGAAATGGGCGCTCGCCAACGATTTAAACCAAAATGGCACGAACGAATTCAGCTTCTACGATTCAGTCGCAGACTCGGAGCGGTTGCGGATTACGAATGCTGGTGTGCTCTCGCTGCTCATCGGGCAACTGAAGTTCCCCTCCACAGCCAATCCATCAGCCGATGCCAACACGCTAGACGATTACGAGGAGTTTGATTGGACCCCCTCGGTAGGAGGAACCGCAACCTATACGCAGCGAGAAGGTAAAGGAACGAAGATCGGTCGTCAGGTGCATTTACACTGCGAGATGGTGATCAATACCATTGGGACGGGCTCCACGTCGGTCATCTCGGGCATCCCCGTAGCGTACACGCACCGGACAACGGTACCAGCCTACGGATCAGTGGGGTCTGTCTACGCGCAAACACTGAGCCAAAACGTGGTGGATCTGAAAGTGCGGATTGCGAGCGCGGGCGTCACGGCGATCATGGAATCACTCACGGCGGCAGGGGTCTCCCATTCCGCAGCGGCGGTGATCGGGAATGGAACGGTCATCGTGTTCGACATCACGTATTTTACAGACTAGCCTTCGCCTTGGCTTGGCGGGCCTTCCCGCTCCCCGTTATCGTCAAGGCCTTCGCTTTTGCCTTGCGTGCATTCGATATGGCCGAGCGGGCACGTGTGTATTCTCTCCGGCATGGCGGACAGTGGGAGATAGCTCTATGCCCGTGTACGCATGACTTAACACGTTTCCCTCGCAGTAAGTTCTCCTGATTGGTTACGATTTCCATGTGGCTTGGATTGACACAATGCTTTACTCTGCACAGATGATCCACTACCATTCCTGGATGTATCGGGCCACGCGCTAGCTCGTAAGAAAAGCGGTGCGCCCGAACATTTTTCTTGTTGCACCAGTATTGACCATATCCAAGACGGCTCTTTGATAGAAGCCAAATCCAACACCCAGTCTCGCTCTTGCTGTAACAAGACGGAAATCGTTTAGCCGCCCTAGCAACGCGAAAAGATCCTAATCGTGCTTGCACAAGAGCTTCAATTTCTTTGGTTGTCACGACCTCACCTCCCCTTTCTTGTGTATATCGAGACCAATTTAGGCTCAGTGTACCTGCGCCAGCATGCCTGTCAATAAAATATCTTGCGTTTCTATTAAATAACGCTTGACAACCTATTTCTACAGGTGTACAACGTGATCATCGACAGCACGAAAGGGGGGAACCAAAGTGATTATCACCATCGACATCCAGAAAAAGCTGCATCAGATGCTTGAGCAAGAGAAGCGGAAAACCGGTCTCAGTAAGAGCTATCTCGTGCGGCAAATCATCATGAGGCATTATGGGCTGACTCACGAACAGACGAAAGGAACCGCCGCATGAGCTGCGCCGTCATCCTTATGGCAGGCTACGTCATGTTTGCCGATATCGGCAGGCACGAAGCAGGGCATGTGTCGGCCCCGATGGTTGAGGCGCAAGTCTGCACCGAAGGCGTGGGCGGGTATGCCAACGCCACGGCGAACGGCTTGTACGCGGGAGGCATCAAGTACGATCTCACGCACGCGCAAGGGCCGTTCACCTTTGCGGTGAGTCCTCGCATTGGAGTGAGCCACGCCGACCATCCGGTGCATGCGCTTCCCAGTCACACGCAATTCGATTTAGGGATCGGCTTCTCAGTTCGGTACGACCAGTTCATCTCGCAGATTGGATACAGTCATTGGTCGAGAGGCTGCGCGTTGTCTATTCCGTGCAGTGACAACGAGTACCAGCACAATCATGGGCTGAACAGAATAGAACTCAAAACGGGAATCGTGTTTTAGGAGGCCCCATGTCAGACATCCTCACCGATATGCTCAACGAGCTGAGGCAGTCCTTGCCACACGATGAGAACTGGGCCGAGTGGTTGGCAGCGGTGGCGCAAGTGATCGCGGCGTATCCCACGGAGGAGCGGCAAAAGGCCTGTGTAGTGTTGGTGGCAAACGATTTGTCCAAGGTGATCGGGTTGCCGTGGTGGGATATCTGCCAGCCCATTCAATGTGCGGTAGATAAACAGTTGATGTATAGAAGGGGGTGAGATGATGACGGAGATCGAAGCGGGCTGGGCCTTGATGATTGTGTCGTGCCTGGCATGGATCGGCTATTGGATTGCCGAATATCGGGAGCGCAAAAAGATCGACGAGAACCAGTGGCGGGATGCGCGGGGGAGGATGGGGCTCCCACAAGAGTACAAGCGGAATATGAGGAGGGTCTCATGAGCCAGATTATTGCCGCACAGATTGCGTGTGAGTCGTATCTATTCGTGCTCGATACGATGGGGCGCGTGTGGACTGGCTTCGTTGATATGAAAGAACATAAATGGATCTGGTCCCGCGTGGAGCTACCGGAGGATACGCAATGAGCACCATGACGATGATCCAGGATGGAGACCGGACCTACGTACTCCCGCCAGAGCCGATGCAGTGCGGGCAATGCGGGGCCATGAGCGGGTTGTTTGTCAATCGTGATGGGGAAACTTTTTGTGTGCGGTGCGATGCGGAGGAGCGGACCACAATTTTAATTAACAGGAGTGAATCATGAGCGACATTGCCAACATTACTCTCAGTAAAGATCTGATTGAGCCCATTGTGAGGGCGCAGCTGCAAGCTTCCATCACAGCGGCACTTGGCCGCAGTGATTTGCTAGTGGCGCAAGTGGTGCAGACCGTCATGAACGAAAAAGTCGATGGCGACGGCAAGTCGTCAAGATATGACTCCGCTACGCCACTCATTACATGGATGGCCAATAAAGCCATCAAGGAAGCCGCAAGTGAAGCGATTAAGGAATGGTTTGCCGAGAATAAAGATGAGATGAAAAAGCATTTGAGGGCGTCGATCCAGAAAAATGCTAAGGGCATGGCCGAGGCCTTTGTGTTGAGCATGAACAAGGCGGTTGAATGTAATTACTCAAGCCATGTTGAGGTGGTGTTAAGGGGAAAGGATTAGGCCCTTGTCTGATTTCCTAGCGGGCTATTTACTCGGTGCGTGGACGATTGGCGTGATCGTCGCGGCGGCGTGGTGGATTGCAAAAAGTTACGGGCACGAGGAGCCGAAGCCATGGGAATAGCGGATACAGAACTCGATGAGCCATTCGACATGATCAAGTATTGCCGTGTCCATGAGTGGGAGTACTCGGCCTGGGTGGGCTGCATGGCGTGCATGGAGGACGCTGCGGATCGACGATACGACGACATGAGGGAGACGAATCCATGAGCGAAACACATTCACAGGACTACGTAGAGGCGAGAGAGATACTTGATGGCAAGACCAATATGCACATTGGGGTACGGCACCTAGAGGCGCTAGAGGAGCACTATCAATGCGAGATCCTCAAGGTGGCCTACGACATGGA
>ERZ1292625.894-Hain-H41-01um-R1-894-length-39967-cov-5_pt2 | contig 19516 bp, 16 predicted proteins | sample MGYA00564400_ERZ1292625 | MGnify/ENA primary metagenome ERZ1292625 (study PRJEB36523, sample SAMEA6512639) | groundwater metagenome | collected 2019-01-08 | study: AquaDiva: Metagenomics assemblies of 32 groundwater samples
GGCTGTACGCTGGCCTCAGTCCCACCGCCGCCCGGCAGGCGATGACGCCGGGGGCATGGACCTCGCCGACGGGCGAGGTGTTCGATGCGGGCCGGGACCACGCCGAGTGGGCGGAGGCGTACGCGGACGAGCACGGCATCGCGATCCCCGAGGACGAGCACGACCTCGTCGACCGGGACGACCGTGCGCTGACACGGTTCTTCGAGCTGGGGTGGGTCCGCACGGTCGCGAACGACATCCAGGTCGGCGCCGCGGACCCGGCCCTCGTGGCCCGGATTGCGCGCGACATGGCGAAGAAGCTCCAGCTCGGCCAGACCGTCAACGTCGCGCGCGGCGATGAAGCGAACCCCGCGTACCTGCGCCTTCGCGTCGACGAGCGCGGCCGCATCGACATGCAGGCCCTCGCCGCATTCCTGGCCGGTAGCAGTGGACGGACCGCCGGGCTCCTCGAGGCACCACCGAGGCTCATTGAGCAGGTGCTGGAGTGCATCGCGAAGACGCTGGAGGCATGGCGGACCGGCGCCTCGCGGACGTGGACGTCAGAGGTCATCGAGCCGGACTTCACAGGCTGGAAGTACGAAGACAAGGTCAAGCCGGACCGCGCGCATGGCCGAATGACGGTCAACGTCGAGCGCCGTCAGGGGCGCGACAGCCTCCTCGGCACCTGGGACCGGAAGAACCGCGTCCTTTCTGTGCACGCGCGCCCGCTCCGCACGAAGCGTGAGATCGCGGCGTACCTGGCCGGGCCTGGACGGCGCACCGTCGAGCACGAACTCGAGCACTTTGTCCAGGACATTCTCGGCGATTCGGTTGGCGGACCTTGGGATCCGGCTGGTGTCGGCGGGCTCCCTGTCCCCGGGCGCATGTTCGACGAGGTGCTCGAGGCGAGCGAACCGTACGACACGAAGCTCCGGGAGTTCTACCCCATCCTCGGCGACCAGGTGCGAGAGTATCAAGACCTCAAGCTCGCCAACCCACGGGCATGGATCCGGTCGAGCCCCTTCTTCAAGGCGCTGCACGAGAACGACCCAGTGCTCTGGCGGAAGGCGGTGAAGCTCTTTGTAGCCGCCGTCGGCACGCCGAAGCGGGCGTTTGCTGGCCCGCAGCGGGTGTGGAAGGAAGGTGAGGAGGCCATCCACAGCGCGGGCGAGCGGGTGCGCATCGTGAAGCGGCTCGACCGGAAGGGCGGCGTCTCGGGCTACATCGTGCGCTTCCTGGGCGGCCGCCGCGACGGCGAGCAGGTCTGCGCCACACCCTCAGCCCTCAAGCCCGCCGACGAGGCCTGGGACACCGCCAAGGTCGCCCTGCACGTCATCGCGGCTGACGTCACTGCAGAGGCCTGGCACGGGACCTTCGGCGGCTTCGAGGTGTTCGAGCATGACCGCTCGGGGCTCGGGACGCACTTCGGGACCGAGCGGAGCGCCGACGAGCGCCTGCGCCGGCCCTCCGATGAGCCCTACATCGACGAGGACGAGGACGAAGACGGCAACGTCATCGAGCGGGAGATCTACGAGACCGAGTACTCCGAGGAGCGCCCCTACGACTCGGAGATGCGCAAGTACGAGCTGGCGATCACCAACCCGCTCCGCTGCCACGACATCGGCAAGTGGAATGATGTTACTGTAGTCGTGGGCGAACTCGCGTACAGGAATATCATCGCTGATGGCGAGGCAGTCATTCAATCACTTGCGGTCCGCCGGAGCGAAGAGGTCTGGCCTATCCTGCGCGCTGCCATCGAGGCCAAAGGCTACGACTCCGTCGTCTACCAAAACAAGTTCGAGGACATCGGCAGTGACTCCTGGATCGTCTGGGACAACGCCAAGCTCAAGCGGCTCGCCCTGCGTATCACGGCGGCCGACCTCGAGACCATCGACGCCGACAACTACGACCTGTTGCGGGGGTTGAGCCGGCCGGACTGCATGTACCGTGGGATGAGCGGAGCGGAGTACGAGGCGACGGTCGCCGCCGGGAAGCCGCTCGTCTCGGACAAGCGCTGGTGCCTGCCGACCGAGGGGACCTGTTATTCAGCGACGGTCGACGACGCGGCCAGCTACGCCAACTTTGGCCGGACGGACCCGCGCAAGACCGGCACGCCGAACTACATCGTCGAGGTCGCCAGGCCCGCGCAGGACGCCACCGACCGCGACGGTTACCTGAAGACCGACGCGATGACCCCGGCAGACGTCCGCCGCGTCTGGCGCGTCACCGGCACCCCTGAGGGTGGGCTTGCCGGCGCACTCGTGAAGACAGCCGCGTCAGCTGGCAGCCTCACGCTCTACCACGGGACGTCGCGCGCGAACGCGGAGAGCATCCAGCAGGAGGGGCTGAAGTCGCCCATCGGGTACGGCCGCCCGCAGTGGTACATGCTGGCCGACAAGTTCGAAGACGCCGCCGCGCACTCGGCGGGTTACGGCGGACCGCCGGTGGTGCTCACCTTCCAGGTGCCGGCGGGCACGCGCCGAGACTGGCCCGGCTTTCCGTACGTGTGGCCGCCCGGCCCGCAAGGCTGGTACGCGCTGCGTGAGCTGGTCCCCGCCGCATTCGTGACGGCGCTGACCCCAGTCGAACCGGCCGAGCGCGAAGCGAAGATCCAGGTCACGGCAGCCGATGTGACCGCAGGCCTCCCTGATGTGCCGCCGGTGATGTGGGCGAACATGCGGGAGAAGCTCATCGACTTCGTCGACCAGCTCGGCCGCGCGAAGAGTCGGATAGTCTTCGAGCGCTGGGAGAAGCTCCGCGACCATGCACAGCGGCTCCTGCGCATCGTCGAGGGACGGGACAACACGGCCGCAGCCGTGGCGCTCCAGCCGTTCAAGATGGGCGCGGATGAAGACGCCCTTCCGCGCAACTTCGACTTCAACGACCTCGAAGACGACGCGACGCTGGCGAGGTACACGGCCGCTACCAGCCCGCGCACGTTCACGTTCGAGCAGCGGCCCGATGGCCGTTGGGCCATGCTCGACGAACGCGGTCAGGCCTACGAGGTTACAGATACAGCCGAGGAGATGAGCCAGCTGGCTCGAAGCTACCTCGCGAACACCGTCGACATGACCGGCGCGGCCGTCAGCGGACTGCAGCGCTACGTCCAGCGGATTCAGTCCCTGTCACGCGGCAGCCAGCTCAGCGCCACGTCCTACGTTCGGTACGACCTGCCGGTCGACCTAACAGGCTGGTCGTATACACCACAGCGGCACTACAAGGACATCGGCCTGTTCCTGAGCGCCGAGGAGCACCCCAACGCTGCCGGGCACTGGCTCTCCGAGGGGATGGTGAACATCTACGACTTGTGGGATGCCGCCGAAGCCACCGACGACCCCGAGCGCCTCGCCGTCAACAGCACCGAGCTGCGCTGGAAGCTGGGCGTGCTCCGGCACGAGCTGACCCACATGGTTCAATCGATGCTCAGAGACCAAACGGAACCCGGTGGGAAGCCCGGCGGACTGCCGTTCAGCACGTACGACGACGCGGAGCACGCCAAGGTCGGGCACGCTATGCGGGACATCGAGTTCTACCCGAACATGGTCGGCGAGGTGATGGCCTACGTCGACGCACGGGCGACCGACCCGAAGAAGTGGATCGCGGAACGCCCCCGCTTCCAGAAGATGAAGGCTGAGCCCGCCCGCTGGCGGAAGGCCGTCGAGGCCTTCACGCGCATCGTGGCCAAGGCAGACATGTTCCGCGACACTGGCAAGCCCGGAAGCAACGCCTACGGGCTCCACGTCGACCCCTACAGCGTCAGCTCGCGGGTGCCGGCCAACACGCTCAAGGCTGCCTCCGAAGCGCGTGCAGCCATGGAAGGCTACGCAGCCGCCTTCGAGAAGGCCCGGCAGGGCGCCACGGCGGCGGTGGCGCCCTACGTGTCGGTCAACGCGGAGGTCTTCGAGTCGTCCGGGAACGACCGCGAGCCCGTCCAGCGGCGGCACCACGTGCTCCTCCTCGACCGCGCCCGCGGCTTCGGGGACGTCAGCAAGTGGGAGGTCTTCTGCGGCGGCGCTGAGCGGACACAGGGCCCCTTCGAGACCCGCGAGGAGGCCACCAAGGTCTTCCTCTGGAAGCTCGAGCAGCTCGAGAGCAACGTCAAATACGCCATCCAGGAGCTGGACGCCTGGATCGTCGAGCTGCGCGAGCGCCTGAGCTGGTCGCGGGGCGGCGCGCTCCGCGTGACGGCCGCCGAGCTGACGATGCGGGCAGCCGTCGCCGACGGTATCGTCTATCACGGCTCGCGCGCACCAGGGCTCCAGGCGCTCAAGGCCATCGACCCTGGTTACGCGGGTAACATCGGCGCGGGCGTCTACGTCGCCTACGATCCCGAAGTGGCCCGGTTCTACGGGCCGTACGTCTACCAGCTCAGGCTGAAGATCAGCGAGGACCAGATCTTCTGGCTGACTCCAGACAACATCGACTTCGGCGAAGACGCGAACAGCATCCTTGTCGGTGAGAACGTCCAGCCCTTCTCCTTCATGCTCAACGACCAGCGGTACTCGGTCACCGCGGGGACAGGCTGGATGGATGACGACGAAGCCATCGAGCAGCGCGCGCTGACCGGCGTGCTCGAAGCCCTGCGCGCCACAAAGAAGCCCGAATGGCTCGCCGTTGCCGCCTACCTCGAGCGGCGGGACAGCATCGAAGACGATATCGCAGACGAGCTGAGCTACATCATGGAGCTGGAGGACCCGCCTGCTGCGCCGCTCTCGCTGTTCCCTGCGGAGCCGATGCCCGAGGTGCGCCCGCCGGCAGCGATGCTGGCCTGGTACGCGCACGTGCTCCGCGCTGCGCGGGCGCAGGCCCGGGCGCAAGTCGGCACCGCCATCTCGCTCGACCAGCTCGGCAACGAGGTGCGCGCCGCCGGCTACCGGGCCGTGTACCTCGAAGGTGTGCGGGGCGCGTTCCCCGACACCGAGCTGCTCGTCTTCGACGCGGACGACCTGGAGATGGTTGGCCCCGTCGACCCCGACACGATCCCGCCCGGTGACGACGGCGTGGACCGCGACGCCGCCCTTCGCGTGACAGCCGACGACCTCGCGCCGCCTGCCAGTCCGCTGGCGAACCTCACCCGCATCTACGAGCTGGAGTACAAGTGGTCGAAGCTCGAGTACGCCCGGCGGCAGGGCCCCCTGGGCGACCGCGCCGAGCGCACCCTTGCCGAGTGGGGCCGCGAGCTGGACCAGCGCGTCACCACCGAGCTGGCCCACTACACGCAGACCTACGACGACTGGCTCGTGGGTCACTGGCGTGACTCCCCTCGCTTCATCGACGACGAGACCGGCATCGAGAACCACAAGCTCCTCGGTGAGGTTGTCACCGAGCTGCGGCGGGAAACGGGCCTCGCGGAAACGATCCGCGTCCTGGGCCCGGGCCCGAACGACCCTGGAATGGCCGTCCTTCGTGAAGGGCAGGAATCAGGAGCAGAAAACGCGAAGACCTTCGAGGAGCTGGCTGCGCGCCCAGGTCTTGAAGGGAGTGCTGCAGTCATCAAGCGCTTCGAACAGGTGGTCCATGCGCGCACGCGTACGAAGGCCTTCGAGCGGGTGCGGGAGGGCTACCTGCGCGTGAAAGGCGCCGCGGGCCTGCCGTTGAAGCAGCGCATCGTGCTGCTGCACCAGCTCCTGACCATCGCCCACAACGGCGGCGCGATGGCCGAGCACCTCTACCTCGACCGAACGAGCGCCGACATCGATGACGTCCTGGGCGGCCTCACGGCGCTCAACGAAATGCAGCCGCCGGCTGCCTGGGACCGGGAGCTGGCCCAGCTCATCGGTCTCCCGCGCGGCGGCAAGCTCGTGGTCACCGCCGCCGACGTGACGGCCGCCGGTCTCGAGGCGCCACCCGCGATGGTGAAGGCGGTTCGGGATGTGTTCGAGCGGGCAACACGGGTCATCGCGCAGGAGCAGGTGTACAAGCAGCTCCTCGTCCGCCAGGACATTCCGCGGCAGCTCGAGCAGGCGCCCTACGACCTCGCGGCGATGCCGACGGACGTTGCTGAGCTGACACCGGGCGAGATCGTCGCCTACGACCTCCCGCAGCTCGGAGCTGCGCAGAAGCAAGAGGTCGTCATCTGGCGCCGGCCGGCATACGCCTCGAATCCCAACAAGTACCAGGTCTATCTCCGCACCGATGGGGAGAACGAGAAGTTTCGGATCGAGGACGCGCTCGACCTCGAACCAGCCATCGCGAAGGCCCAGGACACCCTCAACCACGCCGTGGCGAACGCCACGAAGGTCCAGAAGGTCTTCGACGAGAAGAACCTCTCAGCAGCCGACGAGGAGTTCGTGCGCGAGCCGGCTGACCGCAGCGGGCTCATGCGGGCGCCCTACGGCGAGGCCTACTGGGAGGCGCACGTCCGCGTCGACTTCACGGGTTCGCGCTACGCCGACCAGGTCGACACGGAGAAGCTGCCGGCGACCATCGAGGTGCAAATCCATCCTGGTCCGAGCCCTGAAGACCGTGGCGGCGACTGGGCGCAGGCCACCCCGGGAGAGTTCCGGCTGCGCTTGTGGGTCGGCGGCGTACCGCAGTCTGAAGCGGGCGTGCAGCAGGCTACCCAGAACATCGAGGGGCTCATCCACCACGAACTCGCGCATGGCGTACAGGGCCTCCTCCAGATGGGGAACGAGCTGCCGACGCTGGGCGGGCGGCCGCCGGGCCGCGGCAAGTATGACCACCGGAAGGACCACGCGCGGCCCCATGGACTGCGGGATGTGGAGTTCTATCCGAACATCATCTCGGCGGCCTACGCGTTCAAGCGCTGGCGGGCGCGTGAGGGCACCGGTGACGTGCGCGAGGACGTGCGCCTGTTCATGGCGACGAACCACTACTTCAAGACCATGAAGCAGATGCCCGTCGCGCGGCAGCAGAAGATGACGACGGAGTTCCTGCGCGCGGTGACGCAGATGGACGCGCCCACAGAAACAAAGCAGCCCGGCTCGGTGCTGGAGCGCCAGACGCGCCGCCGGCAGGTCCGCGACGAGGACGAAAGGAACCATCACGCCGTGCCGGACGCGTTCGTCGGGCGGCTCCTCACGCTCGGCTACAACTGCAACCGGCGCGAGCTGGCCGCTGCAGGCTTCCCGGACTGGCGCGCCTGGGTGCGCGGTCAGCTGTCGGAGCAGCTGTCGATGGTCGTCGAGAACGAGAGCCAGCTCTACCCGCTCCTCAACAAGCTCCCGAAGAACGTCAACGGCGACGGACCCGACCTGGCCCGCCTCATCGACCGGTTCCGCGACGGCGCAGGCCTGAACTACGCCCCTTTGCCGCAGGCCGACGACGACCAGGAAACCTTCGAGGAGTACCAGTCCCGCACGCAGCGCCACCGCGGCCCGAAGCCGGAGAGCGTCACCGTGACGGCGGCCGCGCTGGAGCCCCGCGCGTATCCGCTCGCGGGGGCGAGCGTCTCGGGGCTGACGGTCGGCCCGAAGGTCGACAACATGGGGAGCATCAGCGCGGGCCTCACGGGCTACACGGTCCAGCACGGCATCCGCGAGGTGCCGATGAGCGACTTCGCGCCCGTTGGTCGGCACTACAACGCGCGCGACTGCGACCAGATCGACCGGCTCGCTGAAGCGATCAAGACGTCAGGGCGTATCGACCCGCTCATCGTCGTGGTGGACCGCCAAGGGCCCTACCTGCTCGAGGGGCTCCACCGCCTCCACGCGCTCGACCAGCTCGGCGTCGCCAGCTTCCCGGCGCTCGTGGTGACCGACGATGAGGACTTTGAGGAGCCGTCCACGCCGCACATTGCCGCTGGTGGCGTGCGGCTCTACCGTGCGGCCGACCCGGGAGAAGACGCCTTTCAGGGCATTTCGTCGTGGTCGCCCGACCGCACTGTTGCAGAAGCCTACCTGGACAATCCTGGCTTCGGCGGGCCTCAGCTCTATCGGTCGGCGCAGCCTGTCGATAGCGCCGCGGCGTTTGACTGCCGTGGGCGAGAGAACCAGCTCCACCTCGCACAGCTTGTGCGGCCTGATGCCGACCCAGATGAAGTTGTCGACGAGTGGGGGCGCCAGACAGGCTGGCTCGAAACGGGATTGAGTGAGTTGACCGCGGTGCGGGCGGCGCTCGAACGACACGGCTTCCACTGGGCCATCGTTCAAGACAGTTTTCCTGCCGGTGCCGAGACCTGGACGCACATCTCACCCGAGTGGGTGGACGCTGTCCCCTTGAAGAAGCGCACCGCTTGGCTGAAGCCAGGGAAGGTGGCGGGGGCGAACGCGGTGGGCGTGGTGCGGGTGCCGCGGGCGCTCGCGAGGGTGTGGCCGAAGGACTTCGAGGAGAAGCACCAGCCGCCTCACCTGACGCTATGCTTCATGAAGGGGCCGTTCGATGAGCAGCAACACGCGGCGCTCCTGGAGGCGGTGACGCGGGTCGCCGGGGAGACGGCGCCGATTCCGGTCGAGCTGGAGCGGGGCGTGGACTGGTTCACCAGCGACGACCCGAAGGAGACTGCCCGCGGCACACCGGAGATCGCGCACAAGACCGTCCACCCGAAGACGGCCGAGCGGATGACGAAGCTCCACTGGGACCTCGTCGGCGCGCTCGAGGCAGCCGGCTTCAAGCCAGCGACGCGGGCCACCTTCAAGACGCACGGAACCTTGGCGTACTGCCCGGAGCGCAAGTACACAGGGCCGGTGCCTGAGGGTGGCTGGAACGCCGACACCATCGAGGTGTGGGGCTGGGAAGAGACGGCTGTCGTAAAGCTCGCTGGAGAGCGGGCCAAGATCAAGATCACCAGCGCGGATGTCGCGCAAGGAGAAGCATGAACGCGTTTCGCATCGGAGCCACTGTTACTCTACTGGGCCTGGGCCTTGCGCTCGCGAGCCTGCCGGCAGACGGCCAGGTCCCCGGACAGGTGTCGATCACGTCCATCAAGGACGAGGCGAAGGCAGTCATCGCGCCCATCACCGTCATGAACTTCACGGGCGCGGGCGTGACGGTCACGAAGACGGCGCCGAGCAACTCGACGGTCAACATCGACATCCCTGGCGGGAGCGGCACCGTCTACTACCAGACCGTCGCCGACCTCGGCGTCAGCCGCCCGCAGGAGGCCATCCTCGACTTCTCGGGGGCGGCCTTCACGGTCACGGACAACGCCGGTGTTTCGTCGCTCGTGACGCTGACGACCTTGCCGGCTGACGCTGCCACGTTAGTCGGCACAGGCCGTACACTGAGTGGCACAGCGCCGATTACCATCGGTGGCGGCGCGTCTGGCGACCTCTCGGCCGACCGCACCATCGCCATCAGCGCCGCGTCTGGCGGCGCCGCGGGTTCGATGAGCGCGACCGACAAGGCCTTCGTGGACGCGCTCGAGCACGTCTCAACCGACGAGGCCATCTGCCGCTTCGACGGCGCTTCGGGCGGCACGCAGGACAGCTTGGTATCCATCAGCGACCTCGGCGATGTTACCCTGCCGGCACTTGCGACCATCGACGGCCGCGACCTCTCCGTCGACGGCACGAAGCTCGATGCGATCGAGGCCGGCGCGGATAACACCCTGGCTGGTGCGGGCATGACAAAGACCGGTTCGACGCTGAACGTCATTGCCGCGGACGGGACCATCACGGTCAATGCGGACAACCTCCAGCTCAACCTGGCACAGGCCAATACTTGGACAGGCATCCCAACGTGGACGAATGGGACGGTCTACAGCGAAGTAGCCCTCCCGAGCGCGCCGAGTGGAACAGCCGTCGCCGTGGTAGCGCACAATGTTGCGGGCGCCGCCAGCATGGTCCAGCGCACCGCACAGGGCTACATCATCACCCCGAATAGCTACGGTCAGCAACATGCCGTCTGGCAGCCCCTATTCGGGAACACGACGACGTTCACGAGCGAAACGTCATTGTTTCGTTCACTCACAGATGTCGGCACGGTGACGCACGGCGCCTTCTCAGCCGCGGGCACCAGCGCGGATGTGCTCACGACCCGACCCCGGGTGAGGCACCTATCCGCGACGACCGCGAATGCGGGCGCGGGTATCTGGACGCCGAATCTCATGTACACGCGTGGCGCCGCCACGAACGCGGGCGGGTTCATCTGCCTGTTCACGTTCACGGAATCGGTCGCGGCTGCGACCGGAACGGCCGCGTTCGTAGGTCTCAACACAACCACCGCGCAGCTAGGCGCGACAGACCCCAAGAGCATCGCCAATAACATCGGCTTCGGCTATTCGGCTTCAGACGCCGCTCCGGGGAACTGGTACTTCTTCTCGAAGGACGCAACAACCGCGGGCACGCCTGTCGACACCACCTGCGCCCGAACGGCAGATGAGGTTTACCAGTTCGTCATCTACTGCCCGTCAAACGGGTCGACGTGCGGTTACGCGATGTTCGACCTTACTGCGAACACAGCCTGCATCAACAACGTGAACACGTACAACGACCACCTCCCCGCAAACACAGCGGTGATCGGGCCGATGACGGCTGTCTCGATCGTCGCCGTAACAGGTACGGCGCGGGACACGATCAACCTTCAATGGGAGTGCAGCGCCGGACCAGGTCTGCAGCCGCAGTAGCACGTCTGCTCGATTCAATGCACCGCCGGCGTCGGCGTGAGGTAGGATGAAACATGGCGCGGATGCGGTTCGAAGACAGCGACGGGACCTTTGGGGAGCTGGACCTGGAGAAGGTCAAAGCCGGCGACCTGGTGAAGTTCAAGACCGAGCTGGTCAAGAAGGAAAAGGGCGACGACACCGAGAAGCGCGTTAGCGCCGGCGAGACCGGCGAGGTCCTCGAGGTCTACCCGATGATGCCGGGGGTCCTGCTCGAGGTGCCCTGCGAGCTGACCTCGATGGGGAGCCGCATCACGGGCGAGACCGAGCTGGTCGTCGCGCCCGACCAGCTCATCCTGCTCACCGACGCCCGCGACCCGCGGACCAGCACCCATCGCATCGACGCGGCGGCCGCGCATGCCGCCGCGAGCCCGTCACCGGACCAGCTGCAGGCCTTCGTAGGCCTGCTCGGGCTCCCCAGCTGGTGCCTGCAGCAGCGGCGCATCGTCATCGCGGCCTTCACGCGCCGCGGCTTCAGGGGGCCCGCCGGCGTCCTGGCGCGCACCACGGATGACGCCTGGACGGACTACATTCTCGGAGCCGGGCTCGCCAAGACAGCCGCCCTCCGGAGCGACTGGCTCCCGCTCATCATGTGGTCGCTCGACGCCTTTGGGGGCGACTTCCCGGGCGCGGGGAAGCCGAACCTCAGGAACCGCCGGCATGTCGTCTGGGCGCTCGAGCAGAATGCCGAGGACATCGGGACGACGATCCCGGCACATCCGGTCGACTGGACCGACGAAGATGAGCAGAACAGCCAGCTCGTCGACGACATGATGGACCTGAAGAAGCTCATCCAGCGCAGCTCGGACACCGAGTGGGTGGCCACCCTCCCGCAGATGGCCGAGCTGATGGACCCGGACTTCGAAGGCACCTACCGGAAGATGCTCGGTCTGCCCCCCAAGGCCGGCCCCGTGGCGCCCTCGCCGCCGCCGCGGGAAGCGCCGCCGCCCACCCCGCCGCCCGCCCCGCCGTCACCCGCGCCCATCCCGCAGCTGAACGAGCCCGAGCCCGAGGCGCCCTTGTTCGAGACCGAGCCGACGCTCGGGGCCGACGAGGATGACCTGGGCGACATCGTGCTCGAGGAGCCCGGGCGGCGGGCGCCGCCGCGGTCGACCAGCACCGACCGTGCGCGCGACCTCGCCCGGGATATGGGGCTCAGCGGGAGGCCGTCCGAGGAGGACATCGAACAGGTCCTCGGGCCCGAAGAGCCCCGCGGGCTGGTGCCCTCGCTGCCGCCGACGCCGTCCAAGTACGACGTGGCGGTGGGGTACGAAGAGAGCGAACCCCACGCCTTCGCCACGCCGCCGCCTGCGCGGGCGCGGGTGCCCATCGCGGTCTTTCCGGGCTACGAGGGCCAGAAGCTCCCTCGGAGCGTCAAGGTCTGGGCCGAGCCGGAGATGATCATCCAAAACAAGAACGGCGAGACCGGGGCCATCGTCGACTTCCTTCCTGGCGACCGGCTGGCCGTCGACGTGCGCGGCCCGGGCGGGCTTCCGGCGAGTGACGAGCCGGCCATCTGGGAGGTCCACGACGTCACGCTGTCGCCAGAGTGGGAGTACCCGGTCCAGAAGCTCTCGCCCCACGAAGTAGCATCGTGGCGGCAGCAGCGCCACCTCCAGCAGAAAGAAGACCGGCGGCACAACGGCGGCCTCACGACCACCATCTCGATGCGCGACCTGTTCGCGCCCGCGTATCATCCACATCACCCTTGACTCGCGTCCATGAGTGCGTCTAGAAGGACGTTACTCATGCCTGTCTTGACGGCCACACAGTACGTGGTGCTGTTCGCGCTCGCCTCGGGGATGCAGTGCGGACCTGACCTGCGGACCGCACTGCTCGCTGCCGGTGGGAGTAACCGCTCCTACCCAGCCTTCCATCAGCTTACGGCCCGCCTCGAGCGGGACGGCTACGTGCGGCGGCGGCCGCTCAGCACTGATCGGCGCGTCTGGTTCGCGCTCACGCGAGAGGGCCGCAAGGCGCTCCAGACGACGCGCGAGTTCTACGTTTCGAGGAGCCTATGACCGAATCGCCTGTGCCACACCTGCCCGTCTTCACTCCCGAACAGCGCCAGGTTGTGACGACTTGGGTCGGCGCGTTCGTCGCCGGGCAGACGGACGACCCCGCTACGGTCCTGATGAACCGCTTCATCAAGGAGCGGGCCGCTCCACCGCCGCGCCGGCCGGTCAACATCGAGGGCGAGATCCTCGGCTTCATCAAGCGCTGGCGGGCGGGCCAGGCCGGCGCAACCAGCGAGCTGGTTCACGAGCTGGAGGCGGCCGTCAGCGAGCGGGTCGGTGCGCTGCAGGCGGTTGACGAACAGTCGACCTTCGCGCCGCGGGTCGCCACTCAGACGCTGACGCTGCCGCCTGAGAGCGGGCCCGAATACGAGGCCGAGCAGGCGGCCCTCATCGAGCGCATCAAGGAGCTGGAGGCCGTCAACGACGAGCTGGAGGACGCGGCGGCCAGCGCGCACAACTGGCGCTACCGCCTCGAGGCTGGCGCGCGTGAGGTGCAGAGCACGATGCACCGCCTCTTTCGGGTGCTGAAGCGGGCCCCCAGCCAGGATGAGGCCGAGGGCATGCTCAACGTGCTCCGGGACGCCATCCACGGACGCGGACGATGACGACGGCCCACCAGAAGCTCCGCGACATCGACGAGAAGCTCGCGATGCTGGGCGAGGCGCAGACCAACCTCACGCGGCTTGCGGGGCACCTCCTCGAGCAGCGCCGGCGGATCAACGCCGACCCGAGCGGGGCGTACGCGCAGATGGTCCAGGTCTCGGGTCCCGAAGCGCTGGAGCAGGTCGAGAAGGTCCAGAAGCTCCTCATGAGGCTCGGATGAATCCTCAGCGCCTGCCAGTGACCGACTACGAACGTGAGCTGGTGCGGACCTTTCCGGCCATCGCGCCCCTTGCCGCAATCTGCGTCCGCGACGTCCACAAGGACCTCGTCGGCGATGAGACGCATGCGGTTCTCCGCATCCACCTCCTGTTCACCATCATGGACAAGGAAGCACGGCACGCCGCCGACGACTTCCAGAGCGCTTTCGAGCACACCTTCGCCTCTGACCCCATGAACTTCGACTTCCGCCACGCGCCCGCCGATGCCGTCCTCGGTGACGGCGCCGTCTGCATCTGGCGCCGCGGTCCCAAGATCTGGACGCCGGCCGAGCACGCCCGCGCCCGAAAGGTCGGCCAATGAAGCTCCCCACCCAGCGCCAGGTCGCCAAGGCGCTCGAGATTGCCGGTGAGATCGCGCCCATCATCGGCTTCGTCGCCGCGAAGAACCCGGTCCTGCGCAGCCTCTCGGTCGGCATCAAGGCTGCGCAGATCGGTGCAAGGTTATACAGCGAGTTCGCGTCCATGCAGGGGCACAACCCATATCACTACTTCGTCCAGACCGGCTCGACGTGGGTCTTCGTCCCGAAGGCCTTTCACGCGCTCGTCGTCCAGCGGATGCAAGACAGCCGGCTCGTGGCCACGGACGGAAATTGGGGGGCCTCCACGGCGACCCTGTCGGGTAACATCGACGTTGGCTGGGTGCACTCCGTCCTAGCAGGAAAGACGGCGACGGTCGCCTACCTGTTCGTCCAGCACGCCCACAAAGAGCGGCTAGCCGACCTCTTCCGGGAAGAGCTGTGGAACCTCCACGGGTCGAATCATCTGGTCCTCGAACCAGACGCGCTCGCTGTCGACAAAGCAGGGGTGCCGTCGGGGTACATTCAGACCGCCTTCATCGAAGAGACGACGGCACGCATCAAGAAGTTCCTCCCGATGGGTATCAGGGCCTACGCGCTCTGCGGACTGCCAGGTGTCGGGAAGACGACCTGCATCTGTCAGATCGTCAAGGCGGTGGGCCTTCGCTCGCTGCGTATCCCCCTCCTGGAGGTGTGCGCGGGGGCAGCTGTCGGGCAGGTTCACAATGGTCAATCGGACCAGCCGGACCTCACGGCCATCGTAGTCATGCTCCAGCCGGACGTCATCGTCCTTGATGACCTGGACCGCGCGCCTCCGGCGGTTCAGGACCAGCTCCTCGACTTCATCGACCGGTTCCGCAAGACGGCGAAGATCATCCTGGTGTCGGTCAACGACATCGACAGCATGGACGCGGCGCTTACTCGGACGGACCGCCTCGACGACCACCTCATCGTGCCGAGCCTCGGCGCGCCGGCCGTGGCGCAAATGCTCGGCGCCGAAGCCCAGCACGCCGACCGGATGGCCGATTGGCCCATCTCGTTCATCCACGACTATCTGGAGCGCGTCGAGGCGCTCGGGTCGACCGCAGCGGCCCGCGAGATCGACGGGCTCGAGGCGCGTGTCCGCATCCAGCGCGAATCGATTCTCAAGAAGAGCGCGGAGCGCCACAGCGCTCCCCGGAGGAACCTGTGAAGCTCAGCGAACTCAAGGTCGGCGACCGCTTCTACTTTGCCCGTGGCGCGCACGTGACGCGCCCGATTATGGAGCCGGCGCTCTCGATGGGCGCCAAGGTCGAGGTCGAGGTCGCGTCCTGCCGTGTACCGGGATGCGCCTGTGGCTCGCCAGGCAGCGAGAGTACCCTCCCGATGCATTCAGTCATCAAGGTCGGTGAGTTTCCGCAGGTCCGCAACGAGGCCTCCGGGACAGTCTTCACTGGCTTCGGCGAAGACTCGGTCGACCTCATGCCGCCTGCGGTCGGGTTTCACTGCGCCATCTGCCGCGCGCCGGAAGCCTGCTCCGGGCACGCTATGGGCGGCTTCGAGACCAGCTCGGGCATCGAGTTCACCTCTATCAGTCTGGTCAGCGTCTGCCCCTATTGCGGCGGTGGCTTCGACGTCCCGCGTGAGGTCAACGGCGCCGTCTGCAACCACCCCACGAGGATGCAAAAAATAACATGAAGCTCGGAACAGACATCATCAAGCTGATGGTCAAGAACGGCGACGTCGTCCTCGACCCCTTTATCGAGGCCCACCTCGGCCCGAACAGCTACGACCTCAGGCTCTCGAAGTACCTGTTCGTGTACGACGCGCCGGAGGGCCTCGACATGAGGAGAGAGCCGGTCGGCCGGCACTTCGAGATCCCCGAAGAGGGATTCGTGCTCCGGCCCGGGACGCTCTACCTCGGCTCGACGATGGAGCGCGCCGGGAGTACGCGTTACGTGCCGCACCTCGACGGCCGGTCTTCTGGCGGCCGGCTGGGCCTCTCGGTCCACGTGACTGCCGGGCGCGGCGACATCGGCTTCACCGGACACTGGACGCTCGAGCTGACCGTCGTCGAGCCGCTCCGCGTTTATGCCGGCGTTCGCGTTGCGCAGATCGAGTTCGACGAGCTGGTCGGCGCGTATGGTCTCCATTCTCCGAAGCTCTACACCGGACGTTACGCCGAAGACGACGCGCGCCCCGTGCCCTCGCGGCTCTGGCGCGACTTCTTGCCCGTGGAGCCCGTCCCGCCGTCGCCGCTGCGCCTGCTCCTCCAGGAAGGCTACAAGGGTGCGGGCTACCCGCCCTACGTGAAGGCGGTCGGCGACGGGTTCCATGTGGGCCTCGATATCTGCGACCGCCGCGAGCTTTCTGGCGCTTACGACCTGTTCGCCTGGACAGCTGACAAGGCTGTGAAGCGGGGGCTGGTCGACCCGACGAAGAAAGAAGCGCTGCGCTGGGTCGGAGTACTCCCAAGCCTTGACGGCTACGAGAAGTTGTGAGGGGATAGTAACATGGACGTCGCAGAGGTTATCGCCGCCTTCAAAGTCATCCCCGGAGTCACTGCTGTTTACGCGGACGCGCCGAGTGACGAACCAGGACACCGCGGCCACAGGTACACCATCACTTTCACACCCCGGCTCGCGGACGGCGCGCGCATCAATAAGGACGCCCTGGATGCTGCAGCCGCTTCGCTGCGTGCCGCCGACCCCGAGTTCGCCTGGAACGCGACGGCCATCGGCCTCGACGACTTTCCTCGGACGCAGGTCTGGCCGGCGCGTGTGTTCCCACTCAACGCGCCCCGCGAGGTCCATGTGCTTCAGGCTGCCCGGGCGGCGTTCGAGCACATCCACGAGGTCGTCGATGTGACCTGCTCGCCTCGGACGGTCGTCGCGGCGGGAGAGGCTGTCTACATGACGGTCGTCCTGCGCGCGCTCATGGACCCGCAGCCGGTCGAGCTGCTGAAGGCTGTCGACCTGATCGCCTGGGAGCTGCGCGCCGAGATCCCGGAGGTCATCGATGTTCAGGCCGCGCCCGAGCTGAACTACCCGCCGACGGCCGTCCAGCTCGCCGACCCGAACGACCCCAGGCGCATCGTGACGCCCGCGGACATCTTGGCGCTGATGGGCGCGGCGCTCCGCGTCCTCGAGGCGTACTCGATGGTCGTCGCCGCCTGGGCCCTCCCAAAGGGCGATGTCGGCCGCCACAGCCTCTTCGTCTACGGTGAAGACGACTCGCGGATGCTCGTGGAGCTGCAGCGCATCGGCTGGGCCGTGGTTGTGGTGACGAATCCGGTCAGCGTCCCGCGCGGCGCGAAGTGCCTGTTCAACCTGGTTACGCGCATCCTCAAGGCGCAGGCCGAGGGCGACGCGACGAAGACCAAGTACTTCACGGACCTCATCCGGAGCAGTGTTGGGCTCGGCGCGGGCAGGCTGCCTGGTCAGCAGCCGCTCCTCCAGGAGCCGGCCATCCCGGCTGCGCGCAAGTTGGTGACGGCACCGCCAGGCATGACCGCGACGCGCGGCGACCCGAGCACGCACTACGTGAAGTGCCGCTGGTGCGCGTTTCGCATCCCGGCAAGCGACAACCCCGCCTACAACGAGACCTGCCCGAAGTGCTCCGCGATCCAGACGGCCACCTCTCTGCCGACGAGGGGCAAGACGAACCCGCTCGTCCAGTTCTGGCTGAACCCGGACGGCTCCGCCTACTTCGATTGCGTGGGCGCGCCGCCCATCGAGGGCCGCTGGGACCTCGCCAGTGTCCGCCGCTTCACGCTGCCGGCCTCAGCCGGCGTCGACTTCGAACAGAACCCCATGGGTCGGCGTACCGCCGCCGCGCACGTAGGCGAGGACATCCTGTGACGCGCTACAAGGTCGAGCTGCTCCCGTTCAGCGACGCGGAGCCGAGCAGCCCCGCACGGGCACTCCATATCGTGGAAGACGGCGTCGACCGCTACGCCGGCGGCGACGGCGGCGAGCCCGAAGCCGCGACCCTCAGCCGCGACTGGCGCTGGGTGCCAATCGAGCTGGAGAAGGCCTACGCGCTCGGGAGAGAGCACGGCAAGGCGGAGGCGGTAGCAGCGGCAGAGCCGTCCATCACAGCGCTCGCCAAGCTGTCCGTGGAACATCGCCGCTACGCACTCGAAGCGTTCTGTCCGGTCTGCACCCAGCTCGAATGTGGATGCAACCGGTACGACGCTACAACCCTCGAGGTAGTCGCCATCCGGCTGGCGCTCAGGCATGCCGGCGACGTCCTGGCCAACGCGGCCAAGCTCCTCGGCCTGGGACGGGCGACGCTCTATCGCCGGCTCCGCAACGACCCGCGGCTCGCCGACATCGCGCGGGCTCGCCACATCGCGCACCGCCGGAAAGGAGTCCGTTGATGACCCGCTTCAGCTGGGCCGAGGTCCTCCGGTGAGCTTCCTGATCCGGATCCCGACCATGCTGCTCAAGGTGGGCGACGTGATGAACGGAAGCCTCACCGACTACAAACCGCAGCGTGTGACGGTGGCGCCCGTCGCGCTCGATGATATGACGTGCACCTGGGTGACGGACGCGTATCAAGACGGGCTCCGCTGGACCGGCTGGACCGGCATGTTGGGCGGCACCGTTGAGGTGTCGTTCTCGACGGCTGAGGGCGCCGCAGCGGGTATCATCATCGCGCTGACCGCCTACCCCGCCGAGGTCGTCCTCGCCGCGCTGCGCCGCTTCTGCTGCACCTGTGGCCTGCACGACGACGTCTGCCCTGGCCATGCCGCATCGCCACCATAACAACTGGAGAAAACATGACCGAACAGTCCAACCCCATCCCGGCGCCGAGCCGGACCTTCATGATGATCAAGCCCGACGCGGTCCGCGGACGCAGCATCGGCGCCATCATCGCCACCCTCGAGAACCACGGCTTCGAGGTCGTGCGCATCCGCGACCGCCAGCTCACGCCGGCCTTCGTGGACCACTTCTACGCGGAGCACGTCGGCAAGCCGTACTATCCGCCGCACCAGGCCTTCATGGTCTCCGGGCTGGTGGTCGGGCTCGAGCTGCGCGGCGAGAACGCCATCGGCCGACTTCGCGGTCTGGCCGGCGCTTCGGACCGGGCCAAGGCCCTCCAGGGAACATTCCGCCAGCGCTTCGGCCGCGGGATGCCGGAGAACGCTGTCCACTCCTCCGACAGCTCCGAGGCCGCCCTCCGCGAGGCGCAGCTCTTCTTCGACACGTTCGCGTATCGCGACCCCAGAGAATTTGGCGCCGACGAAGGGACGTGCGGCTGATGGCACGCGGACAGAACAACCACGCCGTCCGCAGGGAACGAGAGGAGGCGGTCGTCGCCTTCGTCGTGGGGCGGCCTACGTCGACCGTGGCGGACGTCTCGGCGCATGTCGTGGGGCTCAGCGACACAGACGTTCGGGGCCTCCTGACGCGGCTCTGCGGGGAAGGGAAGCTCGACCACTACGAGATGGACAGCTACCGCGCGCCACCGGCGCGGAAGAAGCCGGCAGCGCGGAGGGGACCCGTGGTTGATGGTCGCGGGCCGAAGAGCAACAAGACCTCGTGGGGATGAAGCTCGTCCGGGGGGTCGCACCTTGGATCAAGGCAGCCGAGTCTGCGGGCTGGACGGTTACGCGGATAACCAAACAGCACCTGCGCTTCACCGCGCCCGACAAAACCGCCGTCATCGTAAGCCCAAATCCGACAACCGTCAGGGCGCTCGAGAACGATCGCGCACGCCTCCGCCGAGCTGGCCTGGTCCTCCCGGAGGATGCCGGACGGCCGCCTCGGGGCCCGCCGCGCGCGGGTGCGCCGCAAC
>ERZ1292625.2131-Hain-H41-01um-R1-2131-length-19507-cov-8_pt1 | contig 19507 bp, 16 predicted proteins | sample MGYA00564400_ERZ1292625 | MGnify/ENA primary metagenome ERZ1292625 (study PRJEB36523, sample SAMEA6512639) | groundwater metagenome | collected 2019-01-08 | study: AquaDiva: Metagenomics assemblies of 32 groundwater samples
GAATGCCTCGGCATTATTAACCACCGTTTACACAAAATCTAGGACACCCTCCGCTTAATTTTTAAATTGGCGAATGAATTTTCTCATTGACGAAATACCGGAAATTTTCCGTCAAATGGTTCGGCCGTAGGAATCCTCAAAGCGTACAATATCATCTTCTCCGAGATAAGCGCCGGATTGTACCTCGATCAGGTGTAGAGGGATTTTTCCTGGATTCTCGAGACGATGTGGTTTTCCGAAAGGAATATAGGTCGATTGATTTTCAGCAAACAGCATCGCTTTATCTTCTACAATGACTTTCGCGGTTCCGCTGACCACAACCCAATGTTCCGCACGATGGAAGTGCATTTGTAGCGATAGCTTTTCGCCGGGCTTTACCATGATTCGCTTGACTTGAAAGCGTTCACCTTTATCGATTCCCTCGTACCATCCCCAAGGACGATGAATGCGTAAATGATCCAGATGTTCTTTGCGGTGATTGGAACCAATATGCTGCACCGCAGATTTAAGTTGATCTGTTTTGCTTTTGTGCATGACTAACACCGCATCCGCTGTTTCTACCACGATGACATCTTCTAATCCGATCACGGATACTAAGCGATTCTCTGCGCGTACATAGCTGCGGCGTGTATCCATAATAAGGGTGTCACCGCTGGAGAAATTATCATTTTTATCCTTGGGTGAGATCTGCCATAGTGAATTCCATGAACCCACATCACTCCATCCGAATTGTGCTGGGACAACCACCGCTTGATCGGTGGTTTGCATAATCGCATAGTCAATAGACTCGGAAGGGCAAGTGGTAAAGATTTCTCGATTTGGACGAACAAATCCCAGATCAGTGGTACGTTGTTGCCAAGCCTGTTTAGCCGCTGTATAAATATCCGGTCGATGTTGTTGTAATTGCTGCAAATAGTTACCCGCAGTAAAAACAAACATACCGCTATTCCACAAATAACCACCTTCCTGTAAATACGCTTGCGCTGTTTCGAGTTGCGGTTTTTCACAAAAAGATTGAATGTGATAAATCGATAGCTGTGCTGGTTTCGTCAGCTCAACACTGTCACCTATCTTGATGTAACCATAGCCCGTTTCAGGAGAATGCGGGGATATGCCGAATGTAACCAGATAGCCATGCTGTGCTGCAATGGTTGCCGTTTCCACGGCTTGAGTAAAAGTTTCTTGATCGTCAATGACATGATCTGCTGGCAATACCAGCATGGTCGCATCGCTATTTGACTGTACAAGATGGAATGCAGCTAATGCAATTGCCGGAGCGGTATTACGTCCTACTGATTCAAGATAGATGGCTTCAGGTTTACTGGCGATTACTTCGCATTGCTCGCGAATCAAGAAACGGTGTTCATCGTTACATACGATAATTGGCGCTTGAGCTCCCGGCAATGCCATGGAACGATGTAGAGTAACTTGTAGCATCGTTTCCTTGTCGACAAGTGGTAATAACTGTTTGGGGTAATTTGCACGAGAGAGCGGCCATAAACGGCTACCGCTCCCACCAGAAAGAATCACAGGATAGAGGATGTTTGCATACGTCATGAGAGGCTTTTATACGTTTTAATTGATTTCAAAAATGGAAATTAGCATATTGCAACGTACGTTAATTGAAATCCGCCTGTAACACAATTCGGTACCGCGCTTTGCCAGCTCGTAAATGTGCCAATGCCTCGTTGACTTGACTCAATGGAAAGAATTCGACCTGGGGCGCGATTCGATGCCGTGCTGCGAACGATAACATTGTAGACAATGCAGCTGGACTTCCTGTTGGTGAGCCGGAAACACTTTTTTGTCCGAAAATGAGATTAATTGCCGGAATAGCCATTGGTTCCAAGACTGCTCCGACAACGTGCAAACGTCCATTGGGCCTAAGCGTATTTAATAAACCAGTCCAGTCCATCGGCACATTCACAGTGACAATCAACAGATCTAGTGAATGAGTCATTTTTGTTAACGCGTTGTTATCTTGGATTGAAACGACATGATGCGCCCCAAATGCTCTTGCCTCGTTTTCTTTTGATGCGTTGGAAGTAAAAGCCGTTACTTCGCATCCCCAAGCTTTGGCGAATTTGATACCCATGTGGCCTAATCCACCGATTCCAACAATGCCGACATGATACGTTGGTTTAATGCCAAACGTTAAAAGAGGCGAGAATACTGTAATTCCGCCACACAACAGAGGCCCGGCGGTAGCGGTATCAAGCGTATCCGGTAAAGGAATCACCCATATCCAATGGGCTCTTACACGCTCAGAAAATCCGCCGTGGTGGTTAACAATCGTGGGTTGTGCACTCAAACAAAGATTATGGTTTCCTTCGATACATTCGTGACAGTGCATGCAACTGCCGGCGTTCCAACCAACGCCTACCTTTTGACCCAGTTGCAGGCCTTTGACATTCGATCCTAGCAGGGTGATTCGTCCTACTATCTCATGACCTGGAACAACAGGGTATTGTGATAACCCCCAATCATTATTGATAATCGACAAATCAGAGTGGCATAAACCACAATATTCAACGGTGATTTCAACTTCGTCTACGCCTAATGTTCCCGGATCAAATACAAAAGGTTCTAGTTTCTGCTTGGGGCCTCGACTGGCCCATGCTCGAATTTCAGCCATTTCATTCTCCTTCGAATTTCCAACAATTTTACCATTGCGTAAAATTACTATTTCATTGTTTCACAGGAATGCCCAATCAATGCTTCCTATTTATGATGAGTATAGTTAAATTACCTCCGGCAAAGCCGGAGGCTTATATTTGTTATTCCCTAAAAGGGGCGAGAGCTGGCTCCACCTAAAGGCAGCATCAGATACCAAGTTTGAGCTGATCATAATGTTCGTCCTCCTTCTTTTGGAGGAGTGTAAATAATTTTGTGTAAATGGTCATTTAGCAGGAAACTGCTTAAATAGTTGCGGATATCGGTATTCTCCCATTCTGTCCCGTATATGAGTCACTGAGGAGTGATGAGGCACAGATTGGTATAAGGGGAATCCGGCAAAACCAACGGTATGCCAGATTCAGGTGAACATCACGACAAAGCTGACGGTCAACTCAATAATTCCAAACAAGTAGCTTATCGGCCTTTCTTAATAAATGATCTTGGGGAATAAAACTTTCTCCAGATCAATCGTCGAGAATCATTCTTGTTGATGCGCTTGTTTGCCTTGCATTGAACTTTGCCCATGGTCGAAGGTGAATGTGCCTATTTTATTATCAACACAACGTATTATCAGGGGGCAACAGGCCGTCGAAACTTCTACACATGTGGGGATATCAAAAACAGAATGCCACTTGATTCTCTATACACCAGATTTGACGATAGCTCATTTTTACAAATTTATTAGTGAACAGCTGCTGCTTCCTTTTGCTCGCAGATCAAATTAGCGCAATACGTTTCGTGGATTCCATCCAGAAATCCCCATAGTGCATCGCAAGCTTCTTGGGTAGCTGCTAATACTTCGGCCTGCTTTTCCGGGTTATCGGCAAAACGTTCGATGATTGCCCATTCGGCCTGCGAATGATAGATGTCGGCTTTCTGGTGTACCGAAAAGAATTCATAATCTTCAGGATTGTTCATACCATAGAATTTAGCCAAGCCATCAATTTTTATGGCGGCAATATCAGGTACTTGTGATTCAAATGCATGTAATGCGGCAAGGCCCACATAAAACGGGCGATTTAAGCAAATATCCCTGAAGGTTGATACCAGTTTCTCGGTAGTCGGCAATGCAGCCGCGTTGGTCAAGCTTTTATCATTTGCACCCAGTGCAAACGCAAAATTTTTCCATAATGCCGGGTGATTCTTTTCACCGTGCTCCTCATCGATCAGATTTCTCAGTACTTCTTGACGCACGCTAATATCGCCACTATTGGTTTCTGAATGAATATGCGGCGTATTGAAGTGCACGGCGCTCAAATAAGTTGGTTCGGCCAGCACATTATAAAAATATTGTTCGGCATAATGACGCAGTTGCTCTTGAGTCAATTTACCTTCTGTCCAGGCAACATAAAAAGGATGCTTGAGCAGATGCTTTTCGCCGATAATGCTATTGATTTTTTGCTTGAGTATGGTACTGGTTGTCATGATTGCTCCTGTTAAACCGAAATGGATAAATACGCTGCATATCATCGCTAAATAAACCCTGCCAAGTCAAATCTGGCTGGTCTGAATTGAACTCAGATGGCTTGACAAATACCGGCTTGCCGCAATCATATTCCGCAATGCTGGCTTTACTTCCTCCCAATTGCGTGTTTTCAATCCGCAATCCGGATTCACCCATAAACGCTCTATCGGTATGCGTTGCGCAGCTTTTTCCATTAATTCAATGATTGAATCAACAGAAGGGATATTGGGTGAATGGATATCATACACGCCTGGGCCGATCTCGTTCGGGTAATGAAACTGATCAAATGCATCCAGCAGTTCCATATTCGACCGGGAAGTTTCGATGGTAATCACATCGGCGTCCATGTGCGCGATGGCAGCAATGATGTCATTAAACTCTGAATAACACATGTGCGTATGAATCTGGGTTTCATCCTTTACGCCGTTGGCAGTCATACGAAAAGCGCGAATCGCCCAATCAAGATAATTGTTCCACTGTGATTTTCTTAATGGTAGGCCTTCCCGTAATGCAGCTTCATCAATCTGAATAATTCTGATACCTGCAGCTTCCAAAGCCAGTACTTCATCGCGTATCGCAAGCGCCAATTGTAGGCATGTTTCAGCACGGGATTGATCATCGCGTACAAACGACCAGTTCAACAAGGTCACTGGCCCCGTCAACATGCCTTTCACCGGTTTTCTGGTTAGTGATTGGGCATACTGAATCCAATCCGTAGTAATGGGGTGCAAATGCGAAACATCACCGTAAATGATGGGCGGCTTAACGCAGCGGGATCCATACGATTGCACCCAGCCAAAGCTGGTAAATGCATAGCCTGCTAATTGCTCACCAAAATATTCCACCATGTCATTGCGTTCGGGTTCACCATGCACTAAAACATCCAAGTCCAATGCCTCTTGCTCGCGCACGCACAATTCAATTTCCTTTTGCATAGCCTGGCAATATTCGGACTCCGATAATCTGCCTGCGCGAAAATCGCGGCGTGTTTTTCTGATTTCTTGTGTCTGCGGGAAGGATCCAATCGTCGTAGTGGGGAAAAGCGGTAGCTGAAAACGGTTGCGCTGCACGATTGCACGTTCATGATAAGGCGATTGGCGCGTGCCCATCGCATCATTAATTTCGAATATGCGCGCCTTCACTGCTGCTTGGTGTACGCGCTTGGATTGCTGACGGTTAACGACCGCTGCGCTATTTTCACGCAGAATTTCGGCCACAGTATGTCTACCATGATTCAAGGCTTGTGCCAGTACTTTAATTTCATTCAGTTTTTGCACTGCAAATGCCAGCCATGACCGGATAGTTGCATCCAGTTTTGATTCGCTATCCAAATCCACTGGTACATGTAGCAGTGAGCAAGAAGGCGCAAGCCAGAGGCGATTTTGTAAGTGCGCATGCAATGGCTCCAACCAATCAAGCATTTCAGCTAAATCGGTTTTCCAGATATTGCGGCCGTTAATTACACCCAGTGACAGGATTTTATGGGCAGGCAACCAATCAATAATTTTGGCAATTTCATCCTTAGCCGACACCGTATCCAAATGCAATCCAGCGACCGGTAATTCACAGGCCAATTGCAAATTATCCTGCAACTGACCAAAGTAAGTTGTTAACAACAGATTGATGGTTGTTGCCTGCAATTGATAATACGTTTTTCTCAAGGCATGTTTCCATGCTTCGGTAAGCTCCATCACCAGCACCGGTTCATCGATTTGCACCCACTCGATTCCTGCATTCTCCAGTGCATACAACAACTGTGCGTAAGCGCCCAGCAAATCGTCGAGCAATTCGAGCTTATCGATGCCATCTCTGGATTTTCCCAGCCATAAATAAGTAACTGGTCCCAGAATCACGGGTTTTACTTGTTGATGGAATTGCTGGGCTTGTCGAATTTGTTCCAATAGACGACTGGCATTCAAGGAGAACCGTGTGTTCATTTCAAACTCAGGAACGATGTAATGATAGTTCGTATCGAACCATTTCGTCATTTCGCTGGCATTCACACAAGCGCAATCTGCCTTATCGGCCACAGAGCGGCCTCTTGCCGCACGAAAGTAATTATTCAACTCACCGCCTGGAAGTGCTTTGAGCCTTGACGGAATATTGCCGAACATAAAACTGGTATCCAGTACGTGATCGTATAAAGAAAAATCTCCTACTGGAATCCAGTCGAGCATCGATTGATCGTGCCAATGCTGTATTTGAAGATCGTTTGCCAGATTGCGCAAATGCTGTTCAGAAAGGGTTCCTTTCCAGTATTTCTCCAAAGCAAATTTTAATTCCCGGTTCCTGCCGATGCGCGGAAACCCCAGATTGTGTGTCGTTACCATGATTCAATTCACCACTCAAGATTAATAATCATCCAGCTATTGTAGACATGATGAGTAATGAATAATAATGATAAGTTTTCACATACCTATAAGGTTTTCTCATAGATGATCGAACACAGCCACCTGAAAATCATTCAGGCATTGCATGCAAACGGTACATTGACCGGGGCCGCCAATGCGTTATGCTTAAGTCAGCCTGCCTTATCTCATCAAATCAGTTATCTGGAGAAAAAATTAGGGGTCGTGTTATGGCAACGCGAAGGCCGCAGCTTGCGTCTGACACAAGCGGGCATGTTATTGCTTGAAACCGCCCATCAAGTGCTGCCGGTTTTATCACAGGCCGAAAAAACGCTTCAGGCCTACAGCGAAGGCCGGAAAGGGATTCTGCGCATCGGTGTTGAATGTTACCCTTGTTTTGAATGGCTAACCGGGATGATTGGCCAATTCATGCAGCAGATGCCCGATATCGATGTCGATATTGTTCAGAAATTTCAATTCTCGGGATTGGAAGGCTTGTTGAATCACCATGTTGATGTATTGATCACGCCCGATTTGGTCAAGAAAGATAATATCGAGTATGAAATCTTGGCAGAATATCAATTAGTGTTACTGGTTGACGCCAATCATCCATTAGCCAGTATCGATTACACAACTCCTGAATTATTGAGTAAAGAAACTTTACTGACTTTTCCAGTGCCATTGGAAAGACTGGATATTATGATGCACTTTCTGACACCGGCGCATCGAAAACCGGAAACATTAAAACCGATCGAGTCATTGGAAATTATGCTGCAAATGACCGCGCTTCAGCGAGGCATTTGCGTATTGCCGGAATGGCTGGTTGATATAAAAAACAAAGAATTTGGACTCAGAAAAATCCGAATTGGCCGGAAAGGCTTGTATCAAAAACTTTATCTAGCCATGCGTAAGCCAGATAAAACGATTTCGTACATCCGGCAATTTATTGCAATTGGACAAAAAACTGCCAAAGATTCGTCACAATAGGCAGCTTTTGCTTCCAGATTCAAATCAACAAAGCAATTTTCCGGGTTAAACTACTCCGCTTTTATCATTCAAAATACTTTGATGGATGAGCAATCGAGCCTGCTGGCTTTGTTTATCAGTAGCTTTTTAGCCGCCACGTTGCTTCCCGGTGGATCTGAAGCTGTCTTGGTAGGTGTTTTGCTGGCTTACCCCGATTTGCATTGGCAAGCACTTTTCCTTGCAACGGCCGGTAATACGCTGGGCGGCATGAGCTCATACCTTATTGGCCGCTTGCTACCCGACGAGACAGCCTTACTCAAGAAATCGGGAGGTAGTGCACGAGGAGCCGAATGGGTTCGCCAGCATGGCACCCCGATTCTATTATTATCCTGGATGCCATTGATCGGTGATTTGTTATGCGTGGCTGCGGGATGGTTGAGGGCCAACTGGATATGGGCCTTGTTGTTTATTGCGGTGGGAAAGTTTGCACGGTATTGGATAATTGCTACTGCAGTAAACTGAGGAGTCGCACGATTCAGTTCATTCACGAACTTGAACAAACCGAATCGCCGCTAAATTATTTGTTGCTATCAGTTTTCAAACAATTTTTGTAATTCCCCACTCTGATACATTTCCGATACGATGTCTGAACCGCCAATGAATTCACCATTTACATACAACTGAGGTATCGTAGGCCAATTGGAAAAATCTTTGATGCCTTGCCTGATTTCGGGGTCATCTAAGACATTCACAGAAAAGATATTATCAACACCACAAGTTTTGAGAATATTCACTGCATTAGCAGAAAAACCACATTGTGGCTGCTCTAACGTACCTTTCATATAGAGAACAACTGGGTGCGTGCTAATTTGTTGTTCAATTAAATCTTCAACATTCATAGTGTTAATTTCTCCCTAAAATTTTATTTTAGTAACCGCGTAGTCGATTAATCAATCAACTGGCATCGGTCTATTTTAGCTGGATGCGCTGAATTGTCCACCGCTTACCCGCATTATGCCAGCCAAGTCGGGGTGGGAACAAATCTTAGTAAAATTTTCTCTCTCAAACAATTGCTTACATTTATCTGCTTGATCGTATCCATGCTCCAATAACAACCATCCGTCTTTTTCGAGATGTTGAGGCGCTGTTTGAATAATGTGACTGATGCAATTCATTCCAGAGTGGTCCGCGGATAATGCAAGTTTTGGTTCAAATCGCAAGTCCCCTTGCTGTAAATGTGGATCATTTTCAGCAATATAGGGTGGATTCGTTATAATCAGATCAAATTTTTTATCAGAAAGTTCAGTAAACCAATTGCCTATTACAAAATGAACATTGCTGACGCGTAGGTTTTTAGCATTCCAATCTGCTATCGAAATCGCATCAACGGATACATCAACAGCGATGACTTGAGATAAGGTACGATGCTTTGCAATCGTGATTGCAATGGCACCACTACCTGTTCCTAAATCAAGAATTCTGCAAGCACGATCCATTGGGGTCAAATTTAGCGCTAAATCCACCAGCAACTCGGTTTCTGGGCGAGGAATCAATACGGCATCAGATACTTTAAACACGCTGTCATAAAATTCACGTTGTCCGATCAAGTAGGCAATAGGAACACCTTCCGAGCGTTGCAAAACCCAGTGGAGAAAATGGTTTGTTTGTTCTAATGTCAGTATTTGATCTGAGTGTGTCAGCAGAAAAGCGTGATTAACCGCTAATATGTGTTGTAACAACAAATGTGCATCGATCTTGTCGATACGTTGATAGGCACGGAGTAAGATTTGTTCGATTGTTAAAGAAGGCATGGCAAAACAGGCGTATTACAACCGCTAGATACGTGTTTGGTTATTCCTGCACTGAAGCAGCCAGTAGCTCAGCTTGATGTTCGGCGACTAAAGCGGAGCATAATTCATCGATATCGCCATCCATAATATGATCCATTTTATACAACGTCAGGTTAATGCGGTGATCGGTCACGCGTCCTTGCGGAAAATTATAAGTGCGGATTCTTTCCGATCGCTCTCCGGTGCCTACCAAAGATTTTCGGGTAGCGGCTTGTTCTGCATGTTGTTCGCGCATTTGCTTGTCATGGATGCGAGCAGCTAAAACACTTAAGGCTTGTGCTTTATTTTTGTGTTGTGAGCGACCGTCCTGGCATTCCACCACGATCCCCGTCGGTAAATGTGTCACCCGTACAGCCGAATCGGTTTTATTAATATGTTGCCCTCCTGCACCGGAAGCACGAAAGGTATCGATACGTAGTTCTGCCGGATTCAAGGTTACTTCGCTGACTTCATCCGCTTCAGGCATGATTGCAACTGTGCATGTTGAAGTGTGAACACGGCCTTGTGTTTCTGTCACAGGGACACGTTGCACACGATGGCCGCCTGACTCAAATTTAAGTCGTGAATAAGCACCTTGGCCATTGATTTTTGCGATAATTTCTTTGTACCCTCCTATATCCGAAAGGCTTTGTGAAATGATCTCAACTTGCCAACTGCGGCGTTCGGCATAACGCGAATACATCCGAAATAAATTCGCAGCAAACAGCGCTGATTCGTCTCCTCCGGTACCAGCGCGTATTTCGAGAAAAATATTGCGATCATCATTCGGATCTTTAGGAAGCAGTTGTTTTTGAATTTCCACTTCAAGGCGAGCCAAATTTTCTTTGCTCGTTTGTATCTCTGCTTCAGCAAAATCACGCATCTCTAAATCAGCATGCATTTCTTTCGCTGTTTGCATGTCGCGCTCGGTTTGTTGAAATGCGCGATAGAGCTCCACAATGGGTACGATTTCAGCATGTTCACGTGTCAGTTTGCGATAATTATCCAGATTTGCCGTGGCTGACTCGCTGCTAAGCAAATGGTTTAATTCTTCCAGACGGACACTCAATCGAGTGAGCCTATCGGTGATGTTTTTATTCATTGTGGGCGATGCAGTTGATATAACCGATTAACCAAATCGACTAATTCATCCCGTTCATCAGTGGATGCATGATTGAGTGTGCTGGAAGGCACATGCAAGAATTTATTGGCGAGGCTGTTACTTAATGATTCAATCACTTTCTTTGGATCTTCGCCTTTTTCCAACAACTTATGCGCTTTAGCCAGTTCATGGCGACGGTAGCGTTCGCCCTGATCACGCAATGCACGAATGGTGGGAACCATTTCCCGCGTTGTCATCCAACGCATAAAATCCACTACGTTAGAATCAATAATGGTTTCCGCTTGCGCTACTGCATTTTGGCGTGAATCCAGTCCTTCTTTAACGATTTCTGCCAAATCATCAACATAGTATAAAAACACGTCATCGAGCTCGGCAACTTCCGATTCGACATCGCGTGGAACTGCCAAATCAACGATGAATAAAGGACGATGCTTACGAATTTTAAGCGCACGTTCCACCATACCTTTTCCTAAGATAGGCAATGGACTCGCGGTACACGTGACAATGATATCGTGATGCGCAAGTTGTTCTGGTAGATCGCTTAAAGTAATGGCTTTGGCGTTGTTAAAACGGTTGGCAAGCGCTTCTGCGCGTTCCACCGTACGATTAGCAACGGTAATATGGCGCGGATTACGGGCTCCAAAATGATTCGCGCATAGTTCGATCATTTCTCCGGCGCCGATAAACAAAACACTTTGTTCACTGATATCGCCAAAAATACGCTCCGCCAAACGTGCTGCTGCTGCTGCCATGGAAACTGAACTGGCACCGATTTCGGTGGAAGTACGCACTTCCTTGGCGACATAAAAAGTACGTTGAAACAATTTATGTAACATGAGTCCGAGTGTTCCAGCATGTTCAGCGGATTTTACTGCGTTTTTCAATTGGCCGAGAATTTGCGGCTCGCCTAGTACCATTGAATCTAGCCCGCTGGCAACACGGAAAGCATGTTTGACAGCTTGTTCGCGCGACAATTTGTACAAATAGGGATCAAGCTGACGAGTGGGCAAATGATGAAAATCTGCCAGCCATGTCATGGCATCCTCAGGTTTATCGGTACAACAATAAATTTCAGTGCGATTGCAAGTTGAAACAATTGCCGCTTCTTTGATCGGATCACGTCCAACCAAATCATGCAGTGCATGTTCCATGGTATTTTCAGGAAAACTCACCTGCTCACGCACATCGAGTGGCGCAGTATTGTGATTAATCCCAAAAGCAAATAACTGCATAGTAATAGGTAATGTACTCAACAAACAATTACAAAGGAAGCGCTATTATAAATAAGCTATAAAGTTCTTAAATAGTTGTTGATGCGTCTTTTGTTCCTAGTTTTGTACCAAAAAAATCACGCATTAATTATTCCAAGCTTTCACTGGAATAATTGAAATGCTGTTTTTAGGAGACCCGTCAATAATCCTGTCGCTGTAAGTCAAATAAACTAGCACGTTTCTTTTCGCATCATAGAAACGCACAACTTGCAGGGTTTTAAACAATAACGAGGTGTTTTTCTTAAAGACTTCATCACCATCTAGATCGCCGTTTTTAATTTTTTCCGATAACGTAATGGGACCAATCTGACGACATGATATCGATGCATCGGACGAGTCTTCAGCTACGCCCACCATACCACCGACTCCTCCCGTTTTTGCGCGACTCAGATAGCAAGTCGCACCGGGAACATCTGGATCATCAAAAGCCTCAATCACTATTTTGTCGTTGGCGCCCAGTATTTTAAATTTGGTAGACACGCTACCGATCTGATCTGCCCAAAGTGAATGTGATATCAGTAGCGTAACCATCGATAGCAAAAAAACACTCATCATTTTGTAGGCGTCATTATTGGTCTTAACCATTTCAATTCTCTCCTGATCTATCAAAATGCAATATCCGATTAATCGAATCGACTATTATACTTTTTTAAAACAAAACTTGATGACAATATTGACAATACGAATCACCACAAAAACAATTATTCTACGCGAGGATATTCACGACAGTACCCGTATCAACCCGATCAAATAGTTCCAATATATCACCATTTCTCATCCGGATACATCCAATCGAACCCGGCTTGCCCATTTCTGCAGTATCCGGGCTGCCATGAATATAAATATAGCGGCGCATGGTATCGACTGTCCCTAAACGATTAAACCCCGGTTCGCAACCTGACAGCCAAAAAATGCGCGTTAGGATCCAATCCCGTTTAGGGAATTGCTCAGCCAGTTCTGCGTTATAAATTTCTCCGGTTGGCCGTCGCTTGATAAAAACAGTATTGACCGGTTGCTTGTCACCAATTTTGGCGCGGATAATGTGCCGCCCCAAAGGCGTGCAGAAACTTCCGTACTGTTGCCCCGTACCTTTTTTGGCTGATGAAATAAGATAGTGTTCGATGATTTTTCCATTTGCATCAAACAAATCGAGTCGTTGATTCGCGATACTAATATCTATTCTCATGATGACATCGTCCGGACGTACCCCGACGTTGTACAAAAAAATCTTTTAACAATGCACTCGCTTCAGATGCCAGAACCCCTCCGGTGACTTGTAAGTGGTGATTCAATCTGGATTCCAAGGGTAAATTAATAACACTGCCACAAGCACCTGTTTTAGGATCCGCTGCAGCATACACTAAACGCTTGATACGTGCATGAAAAATAGCGCCAATGCACATCGTGCATGGCTCCAAGGTAACGTACAACACGCACTCAGATAGTCGATAATTGCCTATCGCATTCCCGGCTGCGCGAATCGCCATGATTTCGGCATGTGCGGTTGGGTCATGGCTCTGGATGGGATGATTGAATCCGTAACCGATGACGCTCTGGTTTTGTACCACAACCGCGCCGACGGGAACTTCGCCAACATCTTTTGCTCGCTGGGCTTGTTCCAATGCATGGCGCATAAAGAAGCAGTCGTCTTTAGTTTCCAAAAAAAATTCTCAGCGATGAAAAAGTGGTATCTGATAATACCGTTTGTTGATTCTGTGCTACATTGCAACGCAATTGATAAGCCTCGATTTCCAATGTACGAATTCTACAATGACTTTCCAGACGCCATCACAATTTGAAACCATCCGCGATCTATTGCGGTTTGCGACTACCCAGTTTAATAAAGCTGGTTTGCACTTTGGTCACGGTTCTTCTAACGCTTTCGACGAAGCTGTTTATCTGATTCTAAAAACACTATCATTGCCGCTTGATCAGCTAGAACCTTTTCTGGATGCGCGCTTGTTGGATAAGGAACGCGATCAAGTTCTAAGTGTTATTGATCGCCGTATCAACGATCGAGTTCCCGCGGCATATCTCACGAATGAAGCTTGGTTAGGTGAATATAGCTTCTACGTGGATGAACGCGTGATCGTACCACGCTCTTTTATCGCCGAATTATTGCAAGCACAGCTTGCTCCATGGATCACCGAGCCGGAACAAATTATCCGTGGATTGGATTTGTGTACCGGCTCTGGTTGTCTGGCCATTTTAATGGCGCTGTATTTTGAAAACGCGCAAATCGATGCTGTCGATATTTCTAAACCGGCGCTGGAAGTCGCTTACAAAAACGTTTCTCACTATGGATTAGAAAAAAGGATTCATTTGATTGAGTCGGATTTGTTTTTGTCTTTAAAAAATAAACGCTACGACTTAATCATAAGTAATCCGCCTTATGTGAATGCGCAATCCATGTCCCAATTACCTCGGGAATATCAATATGAACCACAGAATGCCTTGTCCAGTGGTGTTGATGGATTGGATGCAACACGAGAAATTCTTAAATATGCTGCGCGGCATTTGACGGATCAGGGATTGCTCATCGTTGAAATTGGGCATAATCGCGAAACGCTAGAAACAATTTATCCGAATATACCGTTTCATTGGCTTGAAACTAGCGTCGGTAACGAATTTGTATTTCTATTGCAGCGCGATCAACTGCCTGACAATGACGCATGATGATCGTCGATTAAATCCAATAAACGTTTCGTTTTCTTTTCATCCAATTCAAGCCACTGGCCGCGCTTAATTCTCGGCGGTAAATTCAGTGGCCCGAAGCGTACGCGAATCAAACGGCTGACTGTCAATCCGATCGCTTCAAACATGCGGCGCACTTCGCGATTCTTGCCTTCTTTGAGAATGGCGCGATACCAATGATTCGCTCCCTCGCCACCCTGATCAGCCAAATAGGTAAACGCTGCATTTCCATCGGATAAGGTAACGCCGGTTGTGAGTTGCGTCATTTGTGCATCGGTCAGTTCACCCAGTATCCGCACGGCATACTCGCGCTCCATTTCAAAACGGGGATGCATTAAACGGTTAGCCAATGTACCATCATCAGTAAAAATCAATAATCCGCTGGTATTAAAATCGAGCCGGCCAATCGCAATCCACTTCGAAGAACGCAAATGCGGCAGTTTATCAAAAACTGAAGGGCGCCCTTGAGGATCCTTGTAACTCACAATTTCACCTTCGGGTTTGTGATAGAGCAGTACTCTTGGAGGTTCTTCCGGTGCATTCATTCGAATGATACGCTTGCCAATGCGAATCACGTCAGCAGGTCCGGCACGATCTCCTAACGTGGCAACTTCGCCATTGAGTGTGACTTTCCCAGCAGCAATCAACTCTTCCATTTCACGCCGTGACCCTAGACCTCTATGCGCTAATAATTTTTGTAGCTTAAAGGTTGCAGCGGTCAGGTCGGGTTTTTCTAAGCTTTGCGTTGAATCTGTTTTTTGGGATATCCGTGTTTTACGTTGTCTAGATTCAGGCACTGCACTGGTCGTTTTGGATCGATCTGTTTTTTGACGAGCCGGTCTGAGTGGTGTTTTCTTTTTGGTTGGCATTTATTTGAAGAGAGGCGCTGTAGTGTTTTGTTCTATTAAATTATTCATAAGGTTGTTTCTGCCATGATCGAATGGTTTCCCACAGCTTCTTTAAGCGCTTGGATGATATCGGTTGCGGCGTTTTTAACTCTTGTGCAAATAGCGATATACGCAGTTCCTCAATTTGCCAACGAAATTCTTGTAAATTTTCATTTTTGATGGGAGTTTTCAGGTTTTTTGCCAAGTGCTGCAAGTACTGTTGCCAAAAAACGGTAACTTCTTGGCGATTTCGCATGTCCCGTTCGGGGTTGCTTGCAAGTTTCTCCAAACGTAACTCGATTCCTTTCAAATAACGCGGAAGGTGCATCAGTCTTTTCCAGGGAATTGCACTGAGAAATCCTGCGAAAATTAATTGTTCCAATTGTTCATTCAGTTCATGTTTTACGTCGTGGTTACGTTGTGCTGCCAATTGTAGATAAACGTGTTGATATTCTGTGCCTATCTGTTGCAGCAATTCAGTAAGTTGCGTGGTGGCTTCCGGTAAGCGTTGCTTCGCTCGTTGTTTTTGTGCATTGAATTCATTTTCACTGCGCGGTAGTGGATCATCCGCCAATAAAGCGCGGTCCAGAATAGCATTTAATAGGTCTTGCTTCAAATCACCAGGATTCATTCGGTTGGAGAACTGCATTGCAGCCAGCTTCAGCCCAGGTGGATTTTTTTCCAATTGTTTGATTTGTTCTTTCAGTGCTAAATAGAGTAAGCGTCTCACGCCAGCGCGCATCAGATCATTCGCTGCCGCTGCGGTGTCAAGTATGCGAATCGCCACGCTGTCGTCGCAATCAACCAGGGTAGGGTAGCCCTCCAAAGATTGGCCATGACGAACAAAAGTCACTGTAACAGGTAATTCGGTGAAATCCCACTGCGTGATAGAGTCACGTTCAATAGGGTGTTTTGCACTTTTATCCGTGGTTGCGAAAGTTGCTTGAGCCTGTTGTCCAAACTGTTGTTGTAGTTCGATCAAATTGCGGCTCATCGCCAGCTCTTTGCCCGCGTCATCAACTACTTGTATGTTTACCAACAAGTGTAGCGGTATGGTTTGAGTCTCCCACGTTTCGGAAGGAATTGCGATAGTGGTTTTACGTAAAATGAATTGAATCATGGCATCTTGTAGTAAAGCGGGTGATTTTGCATGATTCAAGCTTTCCAGAAATGCCGTCACTGATTCTGGCAAGGGCACCAGCATGCGTCTAACCGGTTTAGGCAACGACTTAAAATACCAGGTTACTTTTTCGCGAATTAACCCAGGAACCAGATAGTCCAATTGTTTTGTGTCAAGACGATTGAGTAACGGTAATGGAACAACGACTGTGACGCCATCCAAAACATGGCCGGGATCAAAACGGTATATTAAGGGTAGCTGATTGCCATCTGATAGTAGTAAGTGTTCGGGAAACTGTACTTCGGTGATACGATCAGCGTCATGACGCATGAGCATTTCACGTTGCAAATACAGGATATGTGGATTCTCCGATTCAGCCTGCTTGCGCCATTTCTCAAATGCAGCGCCATTCACGATATGTTGCGGAATGATTGCATCATAAAAAGCGAAGATCTGTTGTTCATCGACCAGTACATCCTGTCGCCGCGCTTTATGTTCCAGTTCTTCGATTTCGTGCACTAAAGCTTGATTGTGGGTAAAGAATGCTGCATGCGTAAGATATTCTCCAGCCACCAAGGCCGCGCAGATAAAAATTTCACGCGCTTCCACACGATTGATGGTTCCATAATGCACCGGACGTTTTGGAACAATCATCAGGCCATACAATGTCATCTGTTCGTATGCCATGACCTGGGCTTGTTTTTTCTCCCAATGCGGATCGAAGTAATGGCGCTTGCACAGATTGCCTGCAATGCGTTCGAGCCAATTCGGATCGATTTGCGCCACACAACGCGCATACAGTTTAGTGGTTTCAATCAATTCCGCAGCGACAACCCATTTGGTTTTACCCTTTTTCAATGTTGATCCAGGAAAAATCGCAAACTTAATCCCGCGTGCACCGAGATACTCGCCTTCTTTTTCGGTTTTAAATCCGATGTTGCCGAGTAGTCCCGCGAGGAGGGCGCGATGAATTTCATCATAATCCGCTGCAATGTCGTTCGGTTTTAAGCCTATTTCGCTGATCAGTACTTGCAATTGCCCGTGAATTTCTCGCCATTCGCGTAACCGACGGTATGATAAAAACAGTTCGCGGCACTGTGCAATCAACTTTCGAGTGGATTTTTTGTGTTTAACCTGTTCATCAAAAAAATCCCATAATTTGAGATACGACATGAAATCCGAGCGTTCATCGACAAAACGGCGTTGTGCTTGATCGGCTGCTGCTTGATGATCAAAAGGACGGTCGCGTGGGTCTTGCAAACTTAATGCCGAGGCGATAATCAGAATTTCATGTAAGCAGTTTTCCTGTTTGGCGGCAAGAATCATGCGAGCGATCCGTGGATCCATTGGAAACTTCGCTAAACGCCAACCAATAGCCGTCAATTCCTTATTGTCATCAACTGCGCCGAGTTCCGCGAGTAATTGGTAGCCGTCACCAATCATGCGTGACGATGGCGGTTCAAGAAATGGGAAATTTTCGACGTCACCGATTTTCAGCGATTTCATGCGCAAAATTACTGCAGCCAAGGAGGAACGCAAAATTTCCGGATCCGTATATTCACTGCGTGCACGGAAATCGTCTTCGGAATAAAGCCGTATGCAAACACCTTGTGCAATTCGACCGCAGCGACCTGCGCGCTGATTTGCGGAAGCTTGTGAAATTTTTTCTACGAGTAATTGCTCAACTTTATTGCGATAACTGTATCGATTGATGCGCGCCAAACCCGTATCGATCACATAATGAATTCCCGGAACGGTGAGCGATGTTTCGGCCACATTGGTCGCCAGCACAATGCGGCGAGTGTTGCCTGTCGGTTGAAAAACTTTTTCCTGTTCTGCAACTGATAAGCGCGCAAACAGCGGTAAAATGTCAATACGTGCGACGCCTGGACGACCGTGATCATAATGATGCTTGCGCAAAGCTTCTGCGGTTTCACGAATTTCACGTTCGCCCGGTAGGAAAATCAAAATATCACCTGAGCCCCTGCCGATCAATTCATCCATTGCCGACAAAATGGCTGATTGCAAATCGCCACCGTCTTCATCGTCCACTGACAAGGGACGATAGCAAATTTCCACCGGATATAATCGCCCCGTGACTTCTATCACCGGAGCACCATTAAAATGCTTTGAGAAACGTTCAGCATCAATCGTCGCTGAAGTGACAATCAATTTTAAATCAGGCCGTTTCGGTAATAACTGGCTCAGGTAGCCGAGCAGAAAATCAATATTGAGACTGCGTTCGTGCGCTTCATCAATAATTAATGTATCGTAAGCTTCTAACAGCGGATCGCCTTGTGTTTCAGCGAGTAAAATACCATCGGTCATCAGTTTGATATAGGAATCGGCATTGACTTTATCGGTAAACCGTATTTTATAGCCGACCACTTGGCCCAAAGGGCTGTTTAATTCACTGGCAATACGTGTGGCCACGGTGCGTGCCGCAATACGGCGCGGCTGCGTATGCCCGATCAGTCCATGCACGCCGCGTTTGAGTTCCAGACAAATTTTCGGAAGCTGTGTCGTTTTTCCGGAACCGGTTTCTCCACAAATAATCACGACCTGATGATGATCGATCGCTTCCTTGATTTCTTTCCGCCGGGCGTGAACAGGTAGATCGTCTGTATAGATTGGGTTTGGCAGATGGACAAGCCGCCTTGTGATCACATCGGAAGAAAATTTTTTCATAGAAATGCTGCAAAATCAGATCATTGATTATTGAAAATCACTTCAAATGATCCAAAAGACTGATAGCGCCTGATTCTGAGTGGTGCCGAATAATGACCAGATAAGTTAAAAACTGCTCCACTTCAATCGCATCCATATCAACCGGATGATACTTGTCATGGAAAATAATATAGTGTTTAATTCATGGAATATAAGTCTTTTCCGTGATCAGAAACTATAGTTCTTGTATCATTTGTTTTATTCAATAAAATACACAGCGGTAATTGATATTAATCATGATTGTACGACATCATATACAAGATTATTGGATAAATATCTTATACATTACGTTAGGCCTTATAAGCGATGCCATCCGGACTCTGTCGTCTTTGCGAGCATCAGGCTGAGTTGCAACTCAGTCACGTCCTTCCCGCGTTTGCGTACCGTTGGCTTCGCGAGTC
>ERZ1292625.2134-Hain-H41-01um-R1-2134-length-19502-cov-4_pt1 | contig 19502 bp, 19 predicted proteins | sample MGYA00564400_ERZ1292625 | MGnify/ENA primary metagenome ERZ1292625 (study PRJEB36523, sample SAMEA6512639) | groundwater metagenome | collected 2019-01-08 | study: AquaDiva: Metagenomics assemblies of 32 groundwater samples
GATCCGTAATCATCCGAAAATGGTACTCAAAGAAGATCACTTCGCCGCTCACCGGATCAACTGGAACGATAAAGCGGAGAACCTCCGCGAACTTGCGAAGGAGTTGAACATCGGGCTCGACTCGATGGTGTTTCTGGACGACGACCCGACGAACCGCGCGCTCGTGCGCGCCCTCCTTCCCGAGGTCGAAGTTCCCGACTTTCCGGAAAACCCCGCCGAGTATGCGCGCTTCTTAAATTCGCTTGACTATTTCGACTCGGAGGTCATTACCGACGAGGACAAGATGCGGGGTAATCTCTACGTCACCGAGCGTTTAAGGAAAGAAGAGGAAAAACAGTACAAGAGCAAAGAGGAATTTCTGCAAAACCTCGGACTTGAACTTTTTATTTATGAGGACGACGACTCGTGTCTCCCGCGTCTTTCGCAACTCACCGAAAAGACGAACCAGTTCAATACGCTAAAGAAGCCGCTCACGGAGGCTGAGGTTAAGAAGTTCGTGAAGAGCAAGAACCATGCGGTGTTCCACGCGCGACTGCAGGATAGGTTCGGCGACTATGGCGTGATCGCTTTCGCGCTCGTGGAAAAGAAAAAAGAAGAGTGGCACATCCGCTCGCTCCTCATGAGTTGCCGGGTCTTCGGCCGCGAGGTGGAGGATGCCTTTATGGCCTTTATCTTGAAGCGCGCGAGGGAATCCGGCGCCATTCGGGTTACAATTGCATTTGAGCCCACGGAGAAGAACGTCCCGGCCAAAGAATTCGTCGAAAAGCATTTCCCCGGCAAGACGCGAGAAGTGCCCAAAAACCCTTATCATCCGGGCTGGATACGAACCAAACATGAAAACCTTTAACGAAATACTTGTGGAAGTCTTCAAGATTCCGGAGACGGATGTCCGCGACGAGCTTTCGTCGAAAGACATTCCTGCATGGGATTCGATGAACTATCTTTTTTTCATCGCCGAGCTCGAAAAGCGGTTCGGGTTTTCTTTTACGATGGACGAGGCGATCAACGCGAAGTGCGTGGGTGATCTGAGGAAAATAGTCGAAACACGAAAAACCATACAATGACGCCGCGCGATCTTTCATTTAACGACATCGCCGTCGGGATGAACGATTCCTTTGAGCGGACGATCAGCGAGGAAGACGTCCGCGCGTTTTCCATACTCACCGGGGACGAGAACCCACTCCACATGGACGAGACGTATGCGGCCACGACGAAATTCGGGCGTCGCTTAGTCCACGGCATGTTTGTGGCCTCTCTTACCTCGACGCTCGTCGGCATGTATCTTCCCGGGAAGCGCTGTCTTTACTTGCGGGAGCATCTTGATTTCAAGAAGCCGGTTTTTATCGGGGACACGGTTTCCGTGCGCGGAGAGGTTATACAAAAAAGCGATGCGACGGGAATCTTGGAAATTGCCGTTTCGATAACGAAAGGGGACGAGACGGTCGTCGAGGGAACGGCAACGGTGCAGGTGCTTTAAACACTATGAGCGACGAAATAAAACAAGGGAGGGTTTCGGTGATCTCCGGTGGAACGGGTTACGTCGGCTCCGCGATAGCGAAGAAGCTCGCCGAGGACGGAATGAAAATCGCCGTGCTCTACAAGAGCGCAAGCGATGAAGAAGTTGCAAAACTTATCTCCGAGTTCCACGGCACGGAACACGCGAGCTATAAGTGCGACCTTGCGGATGCCGCGGGAGTCACAAAAACGATAGAAAGAATCGAAGCCGAGCAGGGTCCGATTTTCGCCGCCGTGCACGCGGCGGGCACGATGCCGATGCGAAAGCAATTGTACCTTTCGACCGTGGAGGATCTGCGGGAGCAGTTCGAACCGAACGTGTTCGGGAGTTTCAACTTCCTTTCCGCCTGTGCTCTGCACCTTGCGGAGCACGGAGACGGGGTGATCGTGGGTATTACGACCGCCGGAGTGGTAACAGACCTGAATACCAAGGCTCGCGGAGCCTACAGCCCCATGAAATTCGCGCTTCAAGGGATGTTGGTCGCCCTGCGCGAGGAGCTTTTGCCTCACGGCGTACGGGTATATTCCGTGGCCCCCGGTGTCATGCCGGGAGGAATGAACGCGGAGACGCCGAAGGCGTTTCTGGACATGGTACGCGTTTCCGGCCCCACGAAAACACTTGCGGAGGCAAAAGATGTTGCAGGGGTTGTTTCTTTCCTCTGCTCGGAGAGCGCCCGGGAACTTAAAGACCTTACGCTCCTTCTTGCTCCCGAGTCCGCCGCTCCCAATGATGTTGAGATATAGACGCTATGCTTTTTAACTCGTTCTCATTTTTCATTTTCTTTCCGGTAGTTGTTTTCCTCTACTATATCGTCCCAGCAAAATGGAGGACGCTTTTACTGCTCATGGCGAGTTCGTACTTCTACATGGCGTTCGTGCCGAAGTATATTCTCATCCTCTTCGCACTCATCACCGCGGACTTTTTTCTCGGCAAATATATCGAAGGGGCGGTGGGGGTGCGCCGCCGCATGCTCCTTATATTTAGCGTTATCGCAAATCTGGGGACGCTTTTTGTTTTCAAATACTTTAACTTTTTCAACGAAAATATCGCGGCGCTCGCCGGATGGCTTCACTGGAATTATTCACCTCTGCTTTTGACCATCATTCTCCCACTCGGCCTTTCGTTCCACATTTTCCAGAGCTTGAGCTATGTGATTGAGGTCTATCGCGGCAGACACCCGGCGGAGCGAAGCTACCTTGCCTATGCGCTCTACGTGATGTTTTTCCCGCAACTTGTCGCGGGACCCATCGAGCGCCCGCAGCACCTCCTGCCCCAACTGCATCTTACGCACAAACTTGACTTCGGGAACATCCGGAGAGGACTCGAGCGAATACTTTGGGGACTCATGAAAAAGATAGTTATCGCGGACAACCTCGCGGCGTATGTCGATCAGGTCTATAACTATCCGCACAACTATTCTGGCCCGGTGCTCCTTGTTGCGACGATTTTTTTCGCGTTCCAGGTCTACTGCGATTTCTCCGGGTATTCGGATATCGCGGTCGGTTCCGCGCGAGTCTTGGGCGTGGAACTTTCGGAAAACTTCAATCGCCCGTTTCTTTCGCTTTCCATGGCGGAGTTCTGGCGCAGGTGGCACATTTCGCTTTCGAATTGGCTTCGCGATTATCTCTACTATCCGTTGGCGCTCAAGGCGAGAGGGAACGCCCGTTTTCGGCTTTCGTGGGCGCTTTTCGTGACCATGGTTTTGATCGGCCTTTGGCACGGGGCGAATTGGACATTCGTCGTTTTCGGCGCGCTCCACGGCACGTACCTTGTCGTGGGCCAGTTCACAAAAAATGCTCGGGAACGACTTGCGGGATGGGTAGGGTTGACCAAGATCCCGCGCCTGCTTCGCACGCTCCAAGCCGCAACGACATTTTTCCTCGCCTCTATCGGTTTCCTCGTGTTTCGAGCGAATTCGCTCTCGGAGGCCATTTACATATTTACGAACGCACTTTCCGGCACCTTCCGTCTCGTCGGAGAGACGGTCTCCGCCTTCGGACAGTTCTCGCTATCGCCGTTCGTGAATCTTATAAGCTCGCTTACGCTCGAGGGCGCCGGGCGCAGACAGTTCGTGTTTTTCTGGGCGCTCATCATCCTTTTCTTCCTGCTTGATAAGAAGGCGGCGAGTGAGAACGAGATGGATATTTTCCGCGGACGAAAGGCGTGGCTTCGGTGGTCGCTCTATATTATTGCAGCGCTCTGCATCATGAACTTGGGCGTTACACACGAAATTCCTTTCATCTACTTCCAATTCTGATGAAAAATTTCTTTCTCAAATTTCTTGCCGGCATAGTGGCGCTTATCCTCCTCCAAGTACTTATTGCGCGATACCTGACGCCGCTTCCCGAGATCACGCTCATCAATAAAAATCTCGCGGACGGTGCGCGCGTGCTCTTTTTTGGAGACAGCGCCGTCTGGCATCATTCGATAGGTGATAAGGACCCGGCAACGCTTCCCGAGATGCTCGAGCGGGAAACGGGAATCCGTGTCGGAAATCAAGGACATCCGGCGTATCACCTGGGCGTTTACGCGGCGGAAGTCGACTATCTTGCGCATGCGAGTGTGAAGCCGGACGCGGTCGTAATCCCGATACAGCTTCGGTCCTTCTCGCCGGAATGGGATATGCGACCCGTAAACCAGTTCGAAAAGGAACTCTTTTTCCTCACGGACCGCACGCGCTTCATCTCGTATTTCTATAAGCCGCTCGCGATACTGCGAGCGATCAACGTGAACACCGTTTCCTACACGCAGTTTTTGGAAACGCCCGTCTATAGTGGAGACACGAAAGTCGGTACGGTAAACGACTTCGAGGCGCTCAATAAGAACAAAGCCGCCACTTTCGACAACATCAAGGGAGACTTTGTCTACAAATATATGTATCGTCTTCAACCCAACCACCGGAAACTCGCCGCACTCGACAGACTGCTCGCTACGGCAAAGGACGCCGGTATCAAGACCTATATCTATATCGCCCCGATCGACTACGAGACGGGGGAGAAGTACGTCGGCAAAGAATTTACGGCAACCGCGAAGGCGAACGCGGATTATATCTGCGAGCTCCTTAAAGAGCGCGGCGCGCCCTGCCTCAATCTTGCTCTGGGACTGCCCTCAAAGGCCTTTGATTACCCTAGCTACCCGAACGAGCACATGAACGAACTGGGGAGGAAATACGTTGTCTCGGAACTCGTGAAATTCTACTTCAAGAAGTAGAGGAGTTTTTTGGAGGTAAAAATGGTAAAATATACGTATGTCTAAATCACAACGGATTTGGTTGGTGTGTTTGAGGGTCACGATGGGGTGGATGTTTTTCTACGCGGGTATCACAAAGGTCCTCGATCCCAAATGGACGTCGGAAGGATATTTGAAGAGCGCGAAATTCTTAACGGGATTCTACGCGTGGCTCGCAAGTTCCACGATGCTTCCCATTGTCGACTTTGTGAACGAGTGGGGACTTACGCTTTTGGGCGTTGCACTCATCCTCGGCATAGCCGTGAAGCCCGTTTCGCGCCTTGGGGCACTTCTCATGATCCTCTATTATCTACCGCTCGGATTCCCGTATCCGAATGCGCATGCGTATATTGTCGACGAACACATCATTTACGCAGCTGCACTTCTCCTTCTGGGAGCGCTCCAGGCCGGACGAATATGGGGTCTTGAGGGTAAGCTCCCCTGGCTTGGCGGAAAAAGATAGTCTTCTCAAGAGGTTTACACGTCCTTGCGTTTATTCTGAATTTACGGTATAATATTGCCATGGTGGAGCATTATTATGGCGATACGGTACGAAGGCTGTTTATGGCTTCCGGCATGATCATGCTTGTTGGGCTTCCTTTTATTTACGACAATCTTCCGCTCCCGCTTTTTTCCTCACTCCTTGCAATATCAGTGGTTGCACTTACCGCAGGATTCTTAAGCCCGATACATTTTCCTGTTCTCGCTTTTGATCTTTCTATTTCCGTTGGAGGGCTTATTGCGTTCGAGTATTACGCTGTTCAGGCATATTTGGCGGATGAAGACGCATTTTTTGCACTCAACCAAGCGCTTGCCATCATCTTCTTTTACGCGCTCTATTATAGCGTAAAAACGCTTCGCGGCGCTTCGCCGAACATAAAAGATATGGAAAGTCAGCACGACTCTCCCGCAGTTCATATTTTAAAAATGAGATATGCTTCCGGAGATATTAAACAGAGGGAATTCGAAGAAAAAATGAAAGAACTTGAGGATCATCATGAAAAACAGAGCGTACTTGAAGAGGCGGGAGGATTCGATAGCTCGGGTGACGGGTGATATCTTTTTGGGTATACTTTTTTGGACGGTTGAGTAGTCGTTTTGTATCTTGGGTTTCGAATGGCCGCGGTGCCAGTTTTTATTAAGCCCCTCGAAGACTAAGAGCCGGAGTAGCTCAGGGGTAGAGCAACGCTTTCGTAAAGCGTGGGTCGGGAGTTCGAATCTCCCCTCCGGCTCTTAGTTTTCGACCGAACCGAGTTATTTTTGTTCCAGTTTGGTAGAATGAGAAGATGCAGACAAAAGAAGAAATATTATCCGCGATGCGAGAACTTGCGGCAAAGGAAGGCATAAGCCAGGAAGAGCTCGTTCGTGTAAACTCTCCGGCAGTCATGGAGAAGAAAGATGTGTCGCTTACGCGAAAGCTTACTGCCGCCGAAATTCTCTACTACCTAGGCGGGACAGTTATTTTTCTTGGGATTGCGATAATGCTTGCACAGAGCTGGTCGGATTTGAGCGTCAGCGTGAGAATACTATCAACACTCGGATCGGGAGCGATTGCTTATGGACTCGGGTTTTTGCTTTCACGAACAGAAAAAAACGAAGCACTTGGCTCGGCATTTCACCTTATCTCCGCACTTGTTCTTCCCATGGGACTCTACGTTGCTTTCGAGGCGGGAGGCTATGCGGACAGCAAGTGGCTCATGAGCGTTATCGCAGCGATCCTTTTCGGGGTTCACCTTTTGTCGTATTACGTTTTCCGAAAAGGCATCTTTTCGCTTTTTAGTATCATCTTCGGAACATTGCTGTTCTTTAAGTTCACAGACTTTCTTTTGGGCGACGCGGCGTATCGTTCGGAATGGGAGTTCGTCCAGTATCGACTATTTTTTTCCGGAGCCGTTTATATGCTGCTTGGCTATCTCTTTTCAGGAAAGGCGCTCGCATCGTTTTCCGGCTTCCTCTATGGATTTGGTTATGGATTTGGTGTTTTTGGCTTTCTCAGTGCCGCGCTTTCTCTCGGTGGATGGAAACCGGAGCAAAATTTATTCTGGGAAATTGCTTTCCCGTTCCTCGTCTTCGGCGTATTTTTCACAAGCGTGCACGTGAAGAGCAAAGCGTTCCTTGTGTTCGGAACATTGTCTTTGATGCTCTACGTCTTAAAAATAACCGCAGAATACTTTTCGGATAGCCTTGGTTGGGCGCTCACCTTGGTTCTCGCAGGACTTCTCTTAATCGCAGTCGGCTATCTTTCCGTTTATCTGAAAAGAAAGTATTTTTTATAAGAGAATGAACGAAACGGAAAAAATTTTGAACAATGGCGAGACGGTGCTTTGGGAGGGACGACCGCAGTTTTTGCCTTACATTCTTTCAATGTTTCCAACTATTATTTTTGGTCTTATCTGGACCGGCCTCTCGGGCCTCTTTCTCGTTCTGTCCCTTCGGCAGTCAGGGGTGCCGTGGTTTGTGATCGCGCTTGTTTCTTTTTTCGTCTTGATCGGGCTTTCCCTGCTCCTTTTAAGTCCGTTATATACCCTTCTCGTTTATAAGCACATCTGGTACGTCATTACCGACAAGCGAGTTATATTTCAACGCGGACTTATTGGGAGAGATTTTGATTTCGCGGACTACGACAAAGTCGAAAGCGCTACGGTCAATGTTGGTGTTGTAGACAAGCTTTTCGGCAAAAATTCGGGGAGTGTTGCTATTTATGCAAATAGGCTTATGGCCGGGAGAACGACGGATGGGAATGGAGATAGTCATTCATACACAAGAAACGTTCCGTTTGTGATGTTGAGCATCACCGATCCTTACAATACATTCACGCTTTTCAAGAAGGTTTCGCATGACATAAAGACAGATGTCTATTACCCGAACGCGCTGCGTCCAGACGAAAACAAGGGCTATAAGACGGAATACAAGCCAGAAGAGTAGGGGTCAAGGCCGGGATTGAGAGAAAAACGTGCCTTTTCAGCACTTTATCTTTTCTTTATTTTTTCCACGTACGGTTCTTGGTGGAGGCTTTACAACCAAAGAAGGAGGAAGCACGGTGCTTACGGTTCGACCAGCAAAAGACGAAGATGTTCCTGGAATTATGCGCGTTGAGAGGGAAACGTTTGGAGATATTGGAGAAGATGCGATGGCGGCAGAAGCCGTCATGCGGGAAAGAGTGGGGCTTTGCAATAGGCAGCGACACTCATGGTTTTGGGTTGCCGAAAAAAACGGAGAAGTTGTCGGCGATCTTATTCTTCAGCCAACCGGACTTACCCCTGAAGAGTGCACGTCGTGGGGCGCGGCAACGGATGACGGAACGCTTCGCCGGACATTTGATCTTCGCGGGGAGAACGTATATGTTGTTTCGTTTGCGGTTTGTGCAAACGCGCCGCACGGTACTTCATATCTTCTCGCTCACGCCGCGTTTCTCGAATGGTTTCGGATGCGGAAAAAGCTTTTTATGTTTTGTTCTCGGATGCCGGGTTTTAAGGCGATGCATGATAAAAATGGAATATCTCCCGAAGAGTATTGGCGGCTTCGGCGACGGGATGGAAGTCCGCGCGACTCGATGTTGCATCTTTATTGGGAGATGACCGGAGGTTCAAACCCGCATCAGTTCTTAAGAGACGGTTTTCCACCGGATGAAGAATCTGGTGGTCATGGCGTTCTTTTTGCGGCGGACGACCCCGTACGCGCGCTTCGCGCTGCGGCGAATCTCATCCACGCACATGGAGTGCGTGAGGGACTCAGGAACCTTGAGGAGGTGCCACATGACAAGTAGTAGAGAAGTTGATCCTCGCGTACAGATGCTTTCCGGCGGACATCGCCGGTGGTGGGATGTTTCGGAAGAACGTTTTGTTGAGGTTGATACGATATATATTCCTTTCGGCTGTCCCGACTGGGGAGAGCGTGGCGGTTCGCGCAATTCACTTTGCACGTTCTGTCCGCTTCCGGGAGCGGTTCAGGCCTATCGCGAAGCGTTCTATGGCGGCTTGCCTGTCCCCGCAGACGAAGAAGGGCGACTCGTGCGAGAAGCGCTCGGAGAGCTTGATCCAAGTTCGCGACACACGCTCATGCTCTTTAACGGCGGAAGTTTTCTCGCGATGCCAAGTTCGCTTCAGCTCGGCATCATCTTGGCAGTCATCGAGCTGGGTGGATTTAAGCGTCTCGTGATTGAATCGCGCGCCGGACTTGTTACTCGCAAGAGCATAAAGCCCATTGCGGACGTTCTCGGTGGAGCTGGGATCGGGCTTACCGTTCGCATTGGCGTTGAAACCAAAGACGATCATCTTCGCCTGCACGTGCTCAAGAAGGGGCATAAACGAAGCGAGCTTGTTCTGGCAGTACAAACACTTCACGATCACGGGGCACTTGTCGGTGGATATGCACTTTTAAATCCTGCGCCAAACCTTGAACCGGAATGGGCCATTTACGAAGCGAAGCAAACGCTCGATTGGATTCTTGGTTCGGCTCCCATCGGGCTCAATATGGATGAGGCATATTTCTGCAGTACGAACGTCGGCCAGGGGACACTTCTCGAGCGCGAATGGCGCGAAGGAAAATTCGCGCCAGCATCCCTTTCTATGGTGCTCGTCGTTCTTCGTCATGCCGCTTCAAGACACGGAACACGCGCTCATCTTCTTCCATTCAAAGACGAGCCCGAGCTTCTCGCCGTTCCATCAAATCACTCCCCTCAAGGTATCGCTCAGGATCTCCATGATGCCAAAGGATGTGATAGAGAATTTCACGAGATGCTTGATAGGTATCGCGAGACGATGGACTCCGCAGTGCTCATTCCTCCTCGGTGCGTATGCAACGCATGAGACATGATTCACCCGCATTTTTTGCGGGTTTTTAATTTTTATATGGCTGAATCGTGATATAATTTCGGCGATCTATGGAATTTAACTTCGGGCTTGACGCCCTCATTTCGTTCGCTGTCCTTGCGAGCCTCACAACGGCACTCGGTATATTTTTGCGAGATAGAGAATCGCAAGTCCATCGTTGGTATGCTGCATTTGCCGTTTTCCTAAATGTATGGATAGTCGCAAACTACCTGGAAAACGAGCCTTCGCTCGTCGGGTATGAGCGTCTTGAGTTTTTTTTGCGCCTTGATTTTGTTCTTGCGATTTGGATTGTGTATTCGTGGTTCCGATTTGTACAGTGCTTTACCAAAGAGTCTTTCTCCGGGAAAATGAAGTGGGCACATCCGTTTCTTTTTTATGCCTCGATCGTCTTTTCGGTGTTCTCCGCCTACGGCCCATTTGTCGTTCGATCAACCACATTTATCGATGGGCTTATCAGACTTCAGAACGGCGCGCTTCTCCCGCTTTACGGTGCGCTTATTATAGGTCTTGCTCTTGGCGGCCTTTCGTTTCTTGTGATTCATCGAGGACACGCAAAGGCGATGAAAAACCTGCTTCACGTTCAGCAGATAGATCTCATTCTTTTTGGGTTCTTTGTTTCGATCGGAAACGCCATTGTTATAAATCTTTTTTTGCAGCCATTCTACAATATCAGCCTCGAAGTTTCGCGTCTTGGTCTTTACGGAATGATCATTATCGCGCTTACAACCGGATACGCAATCGTGCGGCATAGATTATTCGAGATACGTCTGATTGTCGCGCGTACGGTAGCCTTCCTCTTGCTCGTCGGACTCATTGGACTTCTCTATGTCGCGGCACTCTTTCTCGTCCCGATCCTATTTTTCGATATTACGTTCGATCCCGCATTTGTTCTCGGCGCAATAATTCTCACTAGTATCGCGGTTTCGACTTCCGGTTATCTCAGGTCCTTTGTCGGCAAGATTACGCGAAGATTATTTTTCAAGGGCCAATATAACGCGGAAGAACTTCTCTCTCGGTTGACGCATATTTTTGCGGAAACAATCGACCTCGAAGAAACGACGAAAAAGACCCTAAAAACGCTCGCTTCTGAAATGGGGATAAAGTCGGCCGCGTTTCTTATTACCAACGAGAGGGGTCCAGGGATGCTCAAGGGTTTTGGATTCGACGAGAAAAAGTTTGATACGAATGAATTTCTTGATCTTGTCGGTAAAACAGACGGGCAGCGAGTTTTCGTATTCGAAGACATCGAAGAAGGAGCGCTGAAGAGTTTTTTTCGAAAACTCGAAATCGCTCTTGTGGTCCCTCTTCGTGTCGAGGCGACAAGGATTGCATTTCTTATCCTGGGGCCTCGGGCTTCCGGCGAGGCTTTTTATGATCACGATTTGGAGTTTCTCGACACGTTCGCATCAACCGCAAGCCTCGGCATTCAGAATGCGAAGACGTATGAAGAGCTGAAACGTTTCAACCGCGAACTTGAGGCGATCGTCGAGGAAAGAACAAAGGAACTTACGAACGCACAAGAGCGCGAACTTGTGAAAGCGCGTGATATTGCCCGCCTGAAAGATGAGTTTGTTTTTATCGCCGCACACGAGCTAAAGGCTCCGGTCATCGCCATCAGGGGCTTTCTTGAGCTCGTTTCCGAGTCGGGCAAGAAACTTCCACAAGACGTGCGAGAGAATCTCGCCGCGATTTCTCTTGCGAGCACGAACCTTTCCCAGCTTATCAATGATCTTTTGGAGATTGCGCGGTCGGAATCGCAAGCCCTTGCTGTCGAAGTGGGTCCTACGGATATCGTTCCCATCATCGATACGGTCATAAAAGAACTTCGTTCCGCAGCGAATGAAAAAGGGATAAAGATCAGGTGGGATGATGCTGGCAGCTCGGTACGGGCTCTCGCGAATGCGGTTAAGGTTGGTGAAGTTTTCATGAACCTCATAAGCAACGCAATTAAGTACAATCGTCCGAACGGATTCGTCGAGGTTCGCATCGAGAAATCTTCGGGGATGGTCTCGGTGAGGGTCTCAGATGGCGGCTATGGAATACCTGAAGACGGAAAAACAAGAGTTTTCGAAAGATTTTTCAGGGCGCGAACGAAAGAAACGCGAGATGTGCCGGGAACCGGACTCGGACTTTTTATAACGAAAATGCTCGTTGAGAAAATGAAAGGAAAAATTTCTTTTGAATCAACCGAGGGAAAGGGGTCTGCGTTTACTTTCTCTTTGCCAAGTGCTTAGGGGAGGTGCGTATGAGGTATAATGATATTATTCATGACCGAAGAAGAAAAACAAAGCGTTCAGGATCTCGTGAGTCAAGCCCGCCGACTTGGCGGGCGGCTTTGACGCCTCGACCAAAGAGAAGCGCATAGAAGAACTAGAAGCGGCGATGGGCGATCCTTCTTTTTGGTTGAATCGTGCCGCCGCGGATGAACACATCAAAGAGCTTGGCGAGATAAAAGACGTGATCGACACTTTTCGCGCGGCTTCGCAGATGATCGAAGGTCTTACCACAAATTATTCGCAAGACGCATTTTATGCGGCACGGAAGAAGTTGAGAGACCTCGAGCTGAAAACTTTGTTTCAGGGCGCATATGACAATCGAAATGCCATCATTGCTATTTTCCCCGGTGCGGGCGGAGATGACGCTGAAGATTGGGGGAGGATGCTTTTCGAGATGTATGAAAAACACGCAAGAGGGCGAGAGTGGAAGATACGGATTCTCGACGACAATCCGAGAAGCAGGACGATCGAGATTTACGGAGCGCACGCTTATGGATACTTGCGCAGAGAGTCCGGTGTGCATCGGTTGGTGAGGATTTCTCCTTTTTCATCGAAGCAGATGCGCCATACTTCATTTGCGCTTGTCGAGGTGCTCCCCGAGCTTCCGCAGGTTGATGCGGAAAGAATCGTTGTTCCTGATGCGGATTTGAAGTGGGAGTTTTCTCGAGCGGGTGGTCCCGGAGGGCAGAACGTGAACAAAGTGGAAACTGCGGTTCGCGTGGTGCATCTTCCGACCGGTATTGCGGTTGGCGCGAGGGCGGAACGATCGCAGGCACAGAATCGCGAGAAGGCCCTTACGCTCTTAAAGGCAAAGCTCCTGAAACTCATGGAGCAACACCACATCGAGACGCTCGGCGATCTTCGTCTGAACGTAAAGCCGGAGTGGGGAAATCAGATTCGTTCCTATGTCTTGAACCCGTATCAGCTGGTAAAAGACCATCGGACCGAGGTAGAGACAAGCAACGTGGACGCCGTGCTTCAAGGCGATATAGACGCCTTTATTGAGGCGGAAATCGAGGGTTTGCAATAGTTTTTTGCGTTATGTCTTGGTTGTAAAGAGCCGCGATGAAGGTTACAATTCCTTTGTCGGTTTTGGGGAAGGGGGAAAATCACCCCATAAAACATTATGGTTACCTTTCAAGGAGTATCGAAGATATACAATAGCCATTCACAAGCGCTTGAAGACGTCACGTTCAAGATCGGGTCCGGAGAGTTTATTTCTATCGTCGGGCGTTCGGGGGCAGGGAAGTCAACGCTCGTGAAAATGTTGATCGGAGAGGAGCGCCCATCAAAAGGGAGGGTGTTCTTCGGGCAGTATGAGGTAAATAAGCTTAAAGATCGTGACTTGCCGGCGCTCAGGAGGCACGTGGGGATCGTGTTCCAAGACTTCAGGCTGCTGCCGACGAAAAACGCCTACGAAAACGTTTCTTTCGCTCTTGAGGTTGCCGGCCGTCCCCAGCGCGAAATCGCAGAGCTTGTTCCGCAGGTGCTCGATATGGTTGGTCTTTCGGAAAAACTTTCCCACTTTCCTCATCAACTTTCAGGAGGAGAGCGTCAGCGGGTGGCAATCGCGAGAGCGCTCGTACACCGTCCAGAGCTTATCATCGCAGACGAGCCGACTGGAAATCTTGATCCCATAAACACGGCGGAAATAATCATGCTTTTAAAAAAGATCAACGAGCTTGGCACAACGCTCATCCTTGCGACACACGACAGAGAAGTTGTAAACAGCCTCGACAAGAGAGTGGTCACTCTTGATCGCGGACGCGTTGTTCGCGATGAAGAACGCGGGAAATACATTCTTTTATAAAAGTCATGTTTACCGTTATTTCGCGAATCATCCATTACGGTCTCAAGAACTTTGTTCGCAACGGCTTGCTTTCGACGGCGACGGTTGCGATCGTGACGCTTTCGCTCATTGTTTTTCTCGGTCTTATTCTCACCAACGGTGCGACAAACGGTATGATTGCTTTTTTGGAAGATAAGATTGATATCACGGTTTATTTTAAGACCAGCACTTCCGAAGACGACATTTTGAGCATGAAAAGTTCGATCGAGAAGCTCTCCGAGGTTCGGTTGGTTGAATATGTTTCTGCGGACAAAGCCCTTGAGCTTTTTCGGGCAAAACATGAAGCAGAAAACGACCAGACCATCATTCAATCCCTAAACGAGCTGAATGTTAACCCCCTCGAGCCTTCGTTTAATATAAAAGCATATGATCCTTCCGAGTACGCCGCCATCGCGTCTTACCTTGAAGCTCCGGACCTGAAGGGCAGAATTAGCACCGTAAGCTATGCGAAAAATCAGGTTGTGATTGATCGCCTTATCGGAATCATCGGCGGCGTAAATCGTGCGGGGCTCGCTGCGACGATCATTCTTTCGGTTATCGCCGGACTCGTAGTTTTTAACACCATTCGCCTCGTTATCTACTCGAACCGAGACGAAATCGGGATTATGCGCGCGGTTGGAGCTTCAAACGCTCTCGTGCGAGGTCCGTACGTGATTGAGGGAACGATTATCGGAGTGCTTGCCGCGATTCTTTCGCTTTTTGTCGTGCTCCTTATGTTCCTGCTCGCGCCTCTCGTGTTCAGCTCCGGATCATACTTTGACTTTTCGATCCCCGGGTTTTCATTAAAAGACTATTTTTATGGCAAGCTCCCCGCCCTTCTTGCGTACCAGATACTCCTAGGGGTCGGTATTACCGGCATTTCAAGTTTTATCGCGGTTCGCAGGTATCTCAAAAACTAAAAACCCCGAAAGCTTCGGGGTTATGCGATTATCGTATTCGTTCTCATTGCAATGAGCGCGGCTGCGTATAGAACCGTGTTTGCCGCTCCATGACAGAAGATTGCCGGCCAGAGCCTTTCTGTCTTGTAGACCAGGAATCCCCAAAGAATTCCCGCGGAGAAAACGGGAAGTACGACGGGGTGCGCCTTCGCCCAAAAAAATGTTGGGATGAGAAGCGCGAGCAAGGCGACAATTGGCTTGATTTTCATCTGCCGGCGGTAGAGGATCGGGGGAATGACAATAAGACCCCAAAGCAATCCTCGCGCCTCAAGCTCTTCTTTGACGGGGGTTACGAGGCAAACGTCAATGAATGTCTCTCCTTTGCTGAGCGTGCTTATGACGCCCGGATACTGTGCTCCATAGTTTTTCATAAACAGGCGTATATTGCCATCGCTTCGCACATGAGCCTCAAGAAGAAAAAGTGTCGGGGTAAGCAATGCGTTTATGATCGTCACGATCGTAATGAGCCGCCAAACCTTTTCTTTTGACACGGAACCCTCCTTTTTTACCGAATGCTTCCTTGAGTATATGCAGTGAAGCTGTGTTCTGTAAAGCCATGAAACAAAAAAAGGAGCGAGTCGCTCCTTGATGCTTACCGACTATTACGGGTGATCAAAATGCTTTTTGCGGAGAACTTTCGCTCGCACGAAGGACACGTTCCCTCTGCGGAGAGTGTGCCTTTCGTAAAAGTAAAAGTTGCAGCGCTGTTCGGGATTTTTTTCTTGCACCCACCACAAACAATCGTTACCGATATATATCTTCGCCGACGATTTCCTCGGTGGGGCAAGGCGTTCCTCCCAGGGGAAGCTACTGGGCGCTAGCATACCCGACTTCCTTATTATTTGCAAGACGTAAGAGTGGTAGAATATCCGCATGAGACGATCGGGCGGGGAGGGAAAAATAAAAAAGCGAAAAGTAGCGATTTTCGACATTGACGGAACCATATTCAGATCAAGCCTCTTGATCGAGGTGACGGAGGCGCTTATTGACCAGGGAATCTTTCCGGATGTTGTTCGGATGGTTTACGCGAGGTCGCATAGGCGCTGGCTTGACCGGAAGGGTTCATACGACGACTACTTGCGCGAGGTAATTCGAGCATTCGAAGGGCACATTGCGGGCATTCGTTATCAGGACTTCCTTCGTGTTGCAAGATCAGTAATCAAATTTCATAGGAGCCGCGTCTATCGTTACACCCGCTCGCTTGTGAGGGACTTAAAAAAACGCGGATATTTCCTTCTCGCAATTTCTAAGTCGCCCAAGGGCATTGTCGACCTTTTCGCGAGAAATCTCGGCTTCGACAAGGTGTACGGGCTACTTTACGAAACAGACGGCCGTAAGCGCTATACGGGGAATATTTTAAGTTTTGACCTGATGTCCGATAAGGCAAAGATTCTTGCGCGGGCGATCGAGAAAGAAAACCTCACGCTTCGGGATTCTTATGGCGTGGGAGACAGCGAAAGCGACATTGCGTTTTTGAGGCTCGTTCAAAATCCAATCTGTTTCAATCCGAACAGCGTTTTGTACCGACACGCGAAGCGCGCGAAGTGGAAGGTGGTGGTAGAGCGCAAAGACGTGGTTTACGAGCTGAACGGCAAGAAGGAATAAACTATTCTTGAGAATATTTGAGGTATTTTCATAGGAGTTTTTTAGGGATATTTCATCTTGTTACGTTAATATTTCTCTCAAGCTGATTGTGCTAGGCTTGAAAGCATGGAACAAAATAATCAATTACCGCCGGATGGCGGCAGAAGTTATATAAAGTTTTTGGTCGTATTCGTCGTGATTGTCGCCGCCGCGCTTGGCGGTTATTGGTCGTGGGAAAAGGCTGCGAAAGGGGAGAGTGGAATAGAGCAATCGGTTAAAAGCTGGATGGATTACCGCAGGGCAGAAAAGTTTTGGAAAACGCTAGACGATGCGCTCGCGAGCGACACCTATGGCGGCAAAACCCCAGAGGAGACGCTTCGAATGTTTATCGATGCGCTAAAGAACGGCGACCTTGATCTCGCGAGCAAGTACTTCGCGCTCGAAACCAACGTAAACGACCCGAACTATCTTACGCGGAAAATCTGGGAAGATGCTCTTCTCCAGGCGAGACAGGAGGGGAGAATTGAGGAGATCGTTGTCAAGCTTGAACAAGTTGCTGTTAGTGCCAAGTCAGAAAAAAGATCAACATTTGAATCTAATAACTCCGACAACGCGGGAGTGCTTGTTGAAATCAACCTTAATGAGAAATCCGGAGTTTGGAAAATAGAGAGCCTGTAAACCAATGCCCGAAGATAATCCGTAATGCAGAGAAGCATACTTGCAACAATTATCTTCGGGCTTTTTTGTTCGTTTCCGCTCTCGGCACTTGCTTACGCCGTTCCAACGCACGCCTATCTCACCGGGGAAATACTTGATTTCTACAACAGAAACTTCCCGAATAAAAAAGTTGAGGAGCGCTTCAGGAGCTTTCTTATTGAGGGATCGAGGAAGGAAGACGAAGTGCCTCGGTGGTTGAATCACTTCTATGATCCAGTACACGAAAGAGGCCTTACTACTTCCGCGGGAAGCTGGAGCACTTCAAAAGCCTGGGCGAGGGATGAAGAGGCCCAAAATAGCGTCAAATATAAGGCTCCAACGGCAATTGCCTCCGTTTTAACCGCGCTTCAGGCAAGGAAAGTCTCTGAGCTTTCCACGGAGACGAATTTTGCATGGCAGAGGGCGATCCGTTTCTATGCGCGCGGAGAGGAAGAAAAGGCATTTCTTATTTTGGGGCATATTTTGCACCTCATAGAAGATGCCGGAGTGCCGGATCATACACGCAACGACCCGCATCCTACGGGGAGCCCTTATGAAGAGTGGACCTCGCAATTTGCGCTTGGGCATGTCGATCCAGAACTCAAAAACCGTCTTGAGGGAAAATATCCTGCTTCGGGTGCAGACCTCGACGAATACTTTAACAAGCTTGCGACATATTCAAATAATAATTTTTATAGCAAGGACACCATTGGAGTCCAGAGTGGCTACAGCTTTCCTCAGCCGGACTATGTTTCGAAGAATGGAGATTACTTTTATGGAGTTCGTTCGGAAGATGAGGGACAAGAATACAAGCTTTTTATTGAAGTGAAAAAAGGCTTTCTTCGCTCAGATACAGTCGTGAGGGCGAGGGGAGACATCTCTATACTTCTCAACAAAAAAGACGGTGATCTTGTAATCCGAGACTACTGGAAGCTTCTCTCCCCGAAAGCGGTCCAATATGGTGCTGGAGTTATAAGTTTGTTTTTTAAAGAAGCGGAAAAAGCAAAACAAGATCCAGGCTTTAAAAAAGAAGAGCCCCCGGGATTTGTAGGGCAAGTGATCCTTGTGGCAAAAGAAAGTTTCGCTATCATCTCCGGTGCGGTTCGCGATCTTTACGGACGAGCAAAGGACATCCCTATCGAGACAAAAGAAGGGGAAAAACCAGCGCTTCTTTCGAGCGATGGCGAAGATCAATATGTGGCGGAGATTACCGAAGAAGTGTCGTCGAGCACGACGGAACTCGGAAAACCTGCGCCTTCTATAGAAGATGCCCCCTATGTCGGAACGGTCCTAGGGGAAGAGACCGTGAATATTCAAGAAGAGAGCGAAGAAGGCCCAAGTATTGCCGTAGAGCCGACCTCGGGTGGCGGAGCACCGGTTTTTATAAAGACGTTTGGCGGCGAAGTGGTAGTTCCCGTCGGTGAAACGAGTACCGGAGGGGCTACGACGCCTCAAATGCCGCCGGAGGAACCTCAAGTGGAAAAGATAACCCCCGTGAGTCATGTTGTCATAAGCGAGGTGCTTTTTGATGCGGAAGGAAGTGATGCCGGAAAGGAGTTCGTTGAGCTCTATAATCCGACTGATGCCGCAGTCGATCTTTCGGAGTGGATACTTGAGCGCGGCACAAGCGACTCAACTTCGACAGAATCTCTTGTAAAGATCGGATCAAAACTCGCCGACAAAACGATTATTTCGCCGAAAGGGTTTTTCCTTTTTGGGTTTGGCAATTTCGACGGCACAAACTGGAGGGGTGTTGTTCCCGATATCGTTCGTTCAGCATCTCTTCCGAACGGACCAGAAGACTATTCAATAATTATCAATCTCAAAAACGCCGAAGGCGAAGAGGTGGATTTGATTTCGTACGATAAGCGGTCGATCAATATTCCAGGAGAAAGCAGCGAAAGGAGAGCGGTTTATGGAGGCGCTTGCGAGGGAGCGGTTGATTCGGGAGAATTTCTTGGAAACGCATGTGATAGAGGTTTTACAGATGATCTTTCGGCTCGCACATTTCCGTTCCCACAAGGATCAGGGAGTCTTTTCGAACCGCGCATTGCACCGCAAATCCACGATCTTGAGGTAGCGTATGACCCTAATGTTCTATCTATTAAGGTGTCGTGGGGAGTGTCGGAAGATGCACGTGGAGCGACGAGTACGGTTTCCTACGTACTTCGCGATATCTCATCTTCTTCGATTGAGATTTTTCGGACGACATCAACGCAAAAGTTTTCTTACAGAATCCAGGAGCTAAATCGAACGTACCGCATCTCTCTTTCCGCAGGGGACAGCGACGGAATGGCAAGCTTAAAAGAGGCAGAGATTTTTGTTCCAAGCCTGCTTGATGCGGCATTCTTGTACCACAGGAGCACCGCCCCAGAAAATGAATACGTTATCGATCTTCGTTATCAGGAAAGGCCGTTTATTCCAAAGATATTTCTTCCGGAGGAGACACTCTATCAAGGCCTTGTTTTTTACCTCAACCGGGATCCGAATACCGAAAACAGCTTACTGAAAGGCGTAAATCAGCCCCTACCGCAATACATGGACGGAATTCTTTCCGTTGCAGAAAAAGGAGGCCCTGCGGCA
>ERZ1292625.2135-Hain-H41-01um-R1-2135-length-19486-cov-13_pt1 | contig 19486 bp, 15 predicted proteins | sample MGYA00564400_ERZ1292625 | MGnify/ENA primary metagenome ERZ1292625 (study PRJEB36523, sample SAMEA6512639) | groundwater metagenome | collected 2019-01-08 | study: AquaDiva: Metagenomics assemblies of 32 groundwater samples
AAAATTCCATTAAAATACCCCCCCCCCCGAACATTTTTCACCCCCGATTCTCCAAAAAGCGAAGGTTGCGTATGCATTGTGGCACCAGTATCACCAAACACTACCGAAATCCCATCGCTATTCATTGGGTCAGAGGATAGACTCATTGTTTATTGAATCGCTAGAAGCACTTGCGACCGCAATATTTCTGTCGCGAGAAGAAAAACTGCCGTTCGTTCAGCGCGCAATTCGAAAATTGGACACGCTCAAGGTATTACTCCTCATCCTCTGGGAGACCGCATCACTCGACACTAAAAAGTATATCGCACTTTCACTATCACTCGATGAAGTGGGACGAATGCTCGGCGGATGGAGTGGGCAACTTCAAAAACAAAACTCTCCCCAAAGCGGGGAGAGAACGTGAGAAAGTTGCGAGCAGAGCCGCCGGGTTGTTGCCGTTCCAGTCGTTGTTGAGCCAGTTGTAGTTCGTGCGCCACTGCTCGTCGTTGAAGTAGACGTAGCGGACGTACAGGTTGCCGTTGGCGTTGCGGAATGTACGAGATGCCATCAGTGCCACTGCTCTTTGAGTACTCTCGGAGCTGTATCGTATTCGGCATCATAATGCCCGAGCACCCCGTACCAAGTTTCTTTTGTTTTTAAGCCCTTGGATCTCACGCTACAGAGAACCTTGATTCTGTGTATTCTGGAAAAACAAGGTGCTGAGTTCGGTGGTGAGCAACCGTGATCACTCACATATTCACCTACTTTCATAAAGAGTGTATCAGAAATAAAAGCGGCCCGCACATTTCTGTGCGGGCCCAAGGACTAAGCTACAAAGCGCAGAGCGCTCAGTACCAAAGTCCGGAGAACTAACTTGCGAGCAGAGCCGCCGGGCCGCTGCCGTACCAGTCGTCGTCGAGCCAGTAGTAGCTCGTGCGCCACTGCCCGCCGTCGAAGCCGACGTAGCGGACGCACAGGTCGCCGCTGGCGTCGCGGAAGATGGCACCCCAGAAGAAGATGTAACGGATGTTGCCATTCTCGTCCTTCTTCCACGACTCGGGGAAGAGCTCCGGGTACTTCATGGGTGCGTCCATGATGTTGGGGTGGAGCACCGGCTTCCCGGTGAGCTCTTCGCGAAGCTCGTGGCCCTGGATCACCTTGCCGTTCTGCTGACGCTCGGAGAGGTGGAGGATGACCTTCTTGCCATCCACATACAGCTCGCCATCCTTCCGCTTCTCGATCTTCACCTTGCCGCCGCCGGCGTTCGCTTCGATGGTGGCACCGTCAAACGGGAGCTTGGGCGGGGTCGAGAGATCGACGATGATGGACTTTCGGACTCGCGGCTTGGCAGGCTTCTGGCTCGCCAGGAACTTCTGGCCCAACGGCTGGAGGAACTCCTTGACGAAGCCTTCCTTCCCCTCGCCGACGACCCACGGCAACAGCTCGATCCCAACGCCCATCTTCACGAACGTGTCGCGCACCAGCGCGAACAGGTTGATCACCACCGAGAGGAGATAGCCCAACGACTTCCAGTCCGTCTTCTGCTTCTTCATAACGCTCCTTATTGCCGCCTCATTATTCGCGTGAGCGAACGCCGACTTGGCAAAGCTATGGTTGTAAACGTACCCAACCTGACTCTATAATTATACCAGTTTATATGAAGAAAGTCAATATTCGCCACCTAGCCCAAAAAGGCCTTTTTTGCTAGGATTCCCCTATGCTTTCTCTTGGAATTGTTGGCCTTCCTAATGTCGGTAAATCAACGCTCTTCCAGGCGGTGACGAATAAGCACGTCGATATTCAGAACTACCCATTCACTACCATTGAGCCAAACGTAGGGGTTGTAGAGGTCCCCGATCCTCGTGTCGACGCGCTCACCCAGCTCTCCCACTCCGCACGGTCTATTTACGCCACCGTGCAATTCACCGACATTGCTGGCCTTGTGAAAGGCGCGAGTCAGGGTGAAGGGTTGGGGAATAAGTTCCTTGCGAATATTCGCGAAGTAGACGCCATCACGCATGTGGTACGTGCATTTCACGACGATAATGTCCTCCACGTGCACAGTCGCATTGACCCGATTGATGACATTGCGATCATCAACATGGAGCTCATTATGGCCGACACCGAAACCCTCGCCAAGCGCCTCGAGAAAACACAAAAAGAAGCTCGGGTAGATAAGAAGGCGGCGGCGCAACTGCCGCTCCTTGAGCACCTCATTGCCCTGAACAACGCAGGAACGGTACTCTCTGGCGTAGCGCTTTCGGATGATGAGAAGGAGCTGGCCCATGAGTTGAACCTCCTTTCCGCAAAACCCTTTTTATACGTATTAAATGTCTCAGAGCAGCAGCTCACCGACGGCTGGCAGCCCAGCAGTGATTTACGCGAAGCACTGCATGGCGCACCGTTTGTCGTGATGTGCAACGCTATGGAGCTCGCACTTTCTACGATGCCTGCGGAAGACAAAAAAGAGCTTCTCGCTTCTGTAGGAAAAGCACAAAGTGGCCTTGATGAACTTATCACCATTGGATACCGCCGCCTTGGGTTGCTCACCTTTCTCACCACCGGTGAGACGGAAAGCCGCGCGTGGACCGCGCATGAAGGCGATCCCATCCCCGTCGCTTCGCGTGCCATTCACACCGACTTTGAACGTCTCTTTATTCGTGGCGAAGTCATCCCCGCACAACAACTGCTTGAAGCTGGCGGCTATGGCCCTGCTCGCGCCAAGGGCTTAGTAAAAACAGTAGGGCGAGACTATATCATACAAGACGGAGACGTGGTAGAAATTTTGGTCGGAAAATAAAAAAGCCCGCCGACCGCACAACGTGTGCGACCGGCGGTTGAGGGCTTGTACCCGTGCTCTACGTCGACGAAGCCTCCGGCTTACCCACCTCGACGGAAAGGTAGTCCTTCCAGCGCGGGCGGACTTCAAAGCCGGCGCGCTTCACCCGAGTATGCAGAGTCCAGAACTGCTCCTTTTTCGCGGCAATCACATTCTGAATGCAGTCATTCTGCGAAGCCAGTTCATCGTACTCGTCAGGGGACGCCAGCGCATCCATCGCCGTACCAACACCAGAAGCAACGTAGTGGGGTGCGTTCTGGTAGAAACGGATTTGGGCCTCACACGCCGCGGCGAGCTCTTGCGCCAGAAGCATCAGGCTCTCGTCCACCCGCTTTTGGGACGGCTGGTAGACCTCGTAGAGCTCCATCGTGTCGGTGAACAGCTTCTCCAACCTCTTGACATCTACTGAGAAGTTGATACCCCAGTAGGCGCAGACAGCCAAAGAGGCGAAGCCGGCCATCAAGGAGATCAGCCCCGGGCCTGCAAGCAACGCGACCAGCCCGACTATTAGCAACGTCGCCGCAACTGCCAGATTGTTGGTGATACGCGTGATGGCCTTGGTCAGTTGCACGTATTCTACTGCGATGTACTTCATGTCAACGACCCTTCTATCCCTTTCCGCTACCAGTTCTTCTGGTGCGGGAGACGTTCTTCGCCTCACGGGGATGCAATATAATACAATGTATATATCATAATGTCCAGCCTCCTCACTCTTTCATAAAAAAGCCCGCCGACCGCACAACATGTGCGACCGGCGGTTGAGGGCTAGATGTACTTGGCGCGCCGACGGCGACGCCATCCCCACCACCATGCCATGGCGATGCCGATGACGGGAAGGTACACAGAGCAGGTGTCCCAGATCGTCGCAGCGAGTTCTTTGAGTGGGGACATTTGCTCCCAGCTCACGATCTCCCACCGGATCGGCTTCTTGGAGCTCGGGAAGAACACCTTGGCAAGGATCTGCCACTTGAGAAGGCGCATACCTTCGCACATCACGGTGATGGACGGCTCCAGGTCGAACGTCTCCTCCCACTGCAGATCTTGAATGCGCCTGCCAGCGTTTTCAGCATTCTCCAGTGATGTGAAGGAATCTTCCTCCAGCACCACCCGAAGCTTCGCGAAGAACGGACTCACGGGATGCTCGGGAACGTTGAGCTCCATGTCCAGTTCCTCCAGACGCTTCGCCATCGCGAACGCCTCGGAGATGCCCGGCGACGTTTTCTGTTGCGTCCTTCCGCCACAGAGGATGAGGTGGGAGAACGGATTCCCCATCGCATCAGCTTTGAGCAGAAGTTCACGAACGCGGACCAAGTAGTGCTCCGTTTCCGGAGCGTAGCGGAGCACCGGCGTTGCGCCATACCCCGCCACAACCAACACCTTCATACATCACCTCCTCGATGATGGGGGATGGGGGGGCCCTAACCCTTCGTGCGCTGTCCGAAATCCTTGAACAGCGCGGTTGCCTTCTGCTCGACCGCGATGAGGCGGTTGCCGAGCTCCTGCACGAGCTCCTCGGTGTTCTGGAGCGCGACGAAGTGCCAGAGCATCATCGTCACGACCAGACACCAGGTCAGGAACAACGCCACCCAACGCCACGTGACGTTTTCCGTCTCGCCGGCGCTGAAGCCCAGCACGAGCATCAGGACCATGCACGCACAGTCCACCAGAACCAGCTGGTTAGTCCACTTGCGCGGCTCCTTGAGGAGCTCTGCAAGAGGCGCCCTTCGCATCACATTCACATTCACACCCGCCTCCTTGAAGACACAAGCATAGCAACAAAAACAACATTTGTCAATCACTCGATCTTGATTGACAGGCGCCATTTTCCTTGGTAATGTGTGGCCTGGTAATGCAATAACTGCATGACGAGAGGCCCACATCTGCGCCTCTCGGGCGTGCGGAAACCCAAGAGTATTGATATGACTGACACGAATCGCCGTTATGAGTTGGCGTACCATCTCGATGGTACCAAGACTCCGGAAGAAGTCCCCGCTCTCCACGCAAGTGTGGAGCAGATCGTTACCTCCCACGGAGGAATAATCGTAGAATCAAAGGCACCGGAAGCAACCCGCTTGTCCTATCCTATCCAGCACCAACGCTCCAGCTTTTTTGGCTGGTGCCATTTCACGTTGGAAGATACCGACCAGCTCGCCCTCATTGATGAAGCCCTCCGCCTCACCAAAGAGGTTCTGCGCCACATCGTGCTCACGCTCGATGAGCGCGTAGCAGAAGCCCATTCCCGCGCCCGTTCTCGCACTCCCCGCGCCGCACAGCCAGACATGGATGCGCAGCTGGACAGCGCAATGAACGACGTCGCGTAACGCCATGAACCTGAACAAGGTCTACTTGATCGGACGGCTTACTCAAGATCCAGAAATGCGCGCAACGCCCGGCGGGCAAAATGTTGCAACCCTGCGCATGGCTACGAATCGCGTCTGGTATGACAAGCAGTCGAGCCAGAAGCGTGAAGCAACTGAATTCCACACGGTCATCGCATGGGGACGGCTCGGCGAAATTGCGAGCCAATACCTCCGCCGTGGATCTCTCGCACTGATCGAAGGACGTATACAGACTCGCTCATGGACTGGTACACAAGATAGTGTGAAGCGCTATACCACCGAGATCATCGCAGAAAACCTGCAACTTGGTCCTCGTTCCGCTGGCGGAGAGCCCATGGGAGCGCCATCTGCACCGCGAGCACCAGCAGCCGCCATGTCAGATGCCCCAGCCATGGAGCCTGAAATTCCTATCATTGATGAAAGCGAACTGCCACACCAAGGCATTGAGGAAGAAGACGTAAAGATTAAACCAGAAGACTTACCATTCTAACGACTATGGACTGCACACATTGCAAAAACGCAACCCCAACCATTAACTACAAAGACGTGAAGGCACTTCGTGCCTATACCACGTCAGAGTTTAAAATCGGCTCATCGCGCCGTAACAAGCTCTGCAAACTACACCAACGCCACATCGCACAAGCGATTAAGCTCGCGCGCTTTATGGCCCTTATGCCATACACGCGCAACCAAACGGTGCAGAAGTAGAAAGCCCTCTGTAGCACACAAAACGCCCCGTATGGGGCGTTTTGTGTGCTTTGTGGCTCCATTATATTACTACTCCTCTGACGCAAGCGGTGCGGGCTTTGCAGGAGCGTCGCCAAGAGCTGCCGCTTTTTTAATCTCTTCAGCGATTTCTTTTCGAATCTTTGGGTTCTCTTTCAAAAAGGCGCGAGCACCCTCCATGCCTTGCCCGAGTTTATCATTGCCACGCGTATACCAACTTCCCGCCTTACCAACAACGCCATACAAAACACCTGTGTTCACAAGATCAGATTCCGCAGAAATGCCTTCGTTGTAGAAGATATCGAACTCACAGGTGCGGAATGGCGCGGCAACTTTGTTTTTTACAATCTTCACCTTCACGCGATTTCCAATAATACGTTCGCCGCTTTGAATTTGGGCTGAACGACGGATCTCGATGCGCACCGATGCATAAAACTTAAGCGCTAAACCGCCCGTGGTTGTCTCCGGGTTCCCGAACATCACACCAATCTTTTGGCGAATCTGGTTAATGAACAGGATGGTAGTGTTTGTTTTCGCAGACACGCCAGCGAGTTTGCGAAGTGCATGGCTCATGAGGCGAGCTTGAAGACCAACGTGCTGTTGATCCATCTCTCCTTCGATTTCTGCACGGGGGGTGAGTGCCGCAACTGAATCAACCACCACAAGCGAAACAGCGCCTGAACGCACCAACGTTTCTACAATCTCAAGTGCCTGCTCGCCATGATCCGGCTGTGAGATAAGCAAATCCTGCGTCTGTACGCCGATGCGTTTTGCGTATTCAGGATCCAGCGCATGCTCTGCATCTACATATGCCGCGATGCCCCCCTGCTTCTGTACTTCTGAAACAAGATGGAGTGCGAGCGTTGTCTTCCCCGAGCTTTCTGGCCCGTACACTTCAATAACGCGCCCGCGAGGGATACCGCCAACACCGAGAGCAAGGTCGAGCGAAATAGATCCGGAAGGGATGACGTCAACATCAACTTTGCGCGCTTCGCCAAGTTTCATAATTGCGCCGTCACCATATTTTTCCTGGATCTCTTTCACTGCGATATCAATATGACGATTATCTTTGCTCGTCATGTTTGGCTTTGGTTCTTTTTTGTAATCTTTTTTTACCATACAGATACCACGCTCCCTCAAGCGCAGTGGGTTATATATTACTGCTCATCTTGCTCTGCTTCTAATGTGTCAGCAGATACTGCCGTTGCTACGGGCGCGTATCCCATAGGTGGCGTTGTTGGCGAACCATCTGCTTGCACGTATACTTCACGCGGCTTTGCACCCTCGCCCGGGCCGATAATGCCCTTGTCTTCGAGGATATCTAAAAGGCGTGCCGCACGAGCATATCCAACGCGAAGACGTCGTTGGAGCAATGATGCTGACGCCTTGCCGGCATCGATCACTGTGCGCTTTGCTTCATCGTAGAGATCGTCCTCATCTGAACCGCCACCGCTTCCTTGCCCACCAGGACCACCGTGTGTTAATGAGTTGGTAAGCTCGGAGCTTAGTGGTTCGTTTTGTGAAAGATTTAATTCATCTGCTTGCTCGCGCAAGAATGCAACCACATCGTGCACCTCTTTTTCGGTCACCAGCGGTGCTTGTACGCGACGCAACTTTGCAGTATCACCAGACATGAAGAGCATGTCGCCACGGCCAAGTAATTTTTCTGCACCGCCCATATCAATGATCGTGCGTGAATCAATTTGGCTCGCTACCTGAAGTGCGATGCGAGACGTAATGTTGGCCTTAATAAGACCCGTGATAACTTCTACTGAAGGGCGTTGCGTCGAAAGGATAAGGTGGATGCCTACAGCACGGGACATCTGCGCAAGGCGTACAATCGCAGCTTCAACATCACGACCGAACGAGGACATAAGATCAGCCATTTCGTCGATCACGATGACAATAAACGGCATGATATCTCTTCCGTCGGCAACCATCTTACTGTTATATGAGAATAAATCCCGCGAACCCATTTTAGATAGTTGATCGTAGCGACGATCCATTTCGCTCACTGCCCACTTGAGCGCGCCCATCACTTTCTTTGTATCGGTGATCACTGGTGTGATGAGGTGCGGAATATCGTTATAGATAGAAAGTTCAACACGCTTTGGATCAACAAGAATAAGCTTCAGTGTTTCTGGGGAATGCTTGTACAACAACGAGAGCAAAATACCATTTACCATGACCGATTTACCCGTACCCGTAGCACCGGCAACGAGAAGATGTGGCATGCGCTCAAGATTCCCATAGACAGAGAGCCCTCCGACGTCGCGCCCGATGGCAAGCGGCAAGAACGATTTTCCACGCGCGTATTCGTCTGCTTCAAGCAGGTTGCGAAGACCAACGATTGCCGTCTTCTTATTGGGCACCTCAATACCCACAAGCGACTTGCCAGGAATAGGAGCTTCGATACGGATGGGGTGTGCCGCAAGTGCAAGCGCGAGATCGGGACCTAGCGCAGAGATCTTCGAAAGGCGAACGCCTACCGCGGGACGCATGGTAAATTGTGTAACCGTTGGCCCGATAGATACTTCTCCCATTTCTACTTCGATGCCAAAATTCGCAAGGGTGCGCTTGATAATATTCGCATTCGCCTGAATGTCTCCCGTGAGCGCTTGATCTTGGTCTTCAGAAAGTAGTTTAAGCGGCGGGAGATTCCACTTCCCAAGTTTTAAGTTCTTTATAACGAAACCCTTCTCTGGATTATCGTCGGTTCTCAATGTCTTCTCTTTCGGTGGCGCCGCTTGCTTTACTTCAGCGAGAGCTGGGAGCGGCTTCTGTTGTGATTCCTTTTGCGCGTTGCGAATAACAATTTCATCATCTTGCGGCACTTTTTCTTCTTCGGGTGCACGCATGAAAAGCGCCGAGAGCGGCACATTGAGTGCCAGCAGTATGGAGATACTAAGAAATGCCAGTAACACAATCAGTGAAGCAACAAAACCAATTGAGGAAAGCAGTGGGAAGCCGAGCACTACGCCTAAATATCCGCCCTGGATAATGCGATCATCGAAGGTGCCATCTCCTAAGATGTATAGAATGGCCAGCGTTGAGAGTACAAACGTAACCGTACCAACCACTGCGCTGATGGCAATATGGCGTGAAAGTGACTTCAAAAACGAGAGCCCAAGGAGTGCAAATGAGATAGGCACTAAAATATACCCCCATCCAAAGAGCATCCGTGAGGCGGAATCAATGAGTTCGCCCGCCGAGCCCGCCCGCCCAAGGAAGCTAAGTGTTACCACGACTGCAGTAATAAAGCTCAAAATGCCCCAAATACTGTTCTGGGTTTCTTGCGAGATATCAAACAGAGAGGAGCCGCCTTCATCGGACGACTTTTCGCGCTTTTTTCCGTTGCTTGGGCGAGCCATGAGTACTCCCAGTATACCGTTCTAAAACAAGAGAATGCAAGGCACATTGTCAACGTTTTTCCTCCTCTATACAGAAACCCCTCTCATCACGAGAGGGGTTTCTACTGCCTTTACACATTACTACGCAGTGACATCTTGTGCGGCATCATCAAGCTGTGCCAGTGGCTTGCCTTCTTGGCGAGCGCGGAGACCAGTACCAGCGGGGATGAGGCGGCCAATAATAACGTTTTCCTTGAGACCGCGCATGTGGTCTTCTTTGCCTGCGACTGCAGCATCGATGAGAACGCCGGCAGTCTGCTGGAATGAAGATGCGGACAAGAAGCTTTCAGTGGTAAGCGATGTTTTCGTAATACCCATGATGAGCTGTTCGTAGGTTGCCTCTTGCTTACCTTCTGCAAGCACGCGGTCGTTCTCTTCCAAAAGACGGCGGCGCTCCACAACATCGCCCGGCAAGAGATTGGTGTCGCCGGGGTTTATGATGCGCATACGGGAGAACATTTGACGGACGATGAGTTCGACGTGCTTGTCGTTGATGGTATCGCCGGTTGGGAAGTAAATGCTCTGTACTTCGCGCACAATATAGCGAGCCACGGAATCAATGTCTTTTGTGGTGTGATAGAGCTCGCGAAGATCCACGTGTCCTTCAGAAAGCTGTTGCCCGATAGCAACTAAGTCGCCCGCGGAAACCGCAACTGCGATATTTGGTGCTACGAAGTATTCGCGCTTTTCACCACTACCCGCAGTCTCGATGACAATAGCGCGCTGTTTACCTCGATCTTCCACTGCGAGAACGCGTCCGTCCACCTCACAAATAAGTGCCTTGAATTGTGGCGGACGAGCTTCAAAAATTTCTTCAACGCGCGGGAGACCCATGGTAATGTCGGCACCACCAGCGACACCACCACTATGGAAGGTGCGCATGGTCAGCTGAGTGCCCGGCTCACCAATGGCCTGTGCTGTGACAATGCCAACGGCCTCACCGATGGCTACCATAGTATTCTTTGAGAGGTCGTACCCATAACACGCGCGGCACACTCCTTGGCGAGACGAACATTTTACGAGCGAACGAATGCGGATGGAAGGGATTTTGTGCTCATCAACAACGCGCGAGAGAGCGCGGTCGATGACTGTCCCCTTTTTCGCAATCACTGTACCATCCCCTGAAACGACGTTTTCAGCAACGGTGCGACCCTTAACACGCTTACCAATAGATTCGCCGCTGAACTTGCTGTCCTCGGCATACATGACGTAGCCCTCTTTTTCCTTACAATCATCTTCGGTAATAACTACGTCTTGCGCAACGTCCACCAAGCGGCGAGTTAAATATCCAGCCGATGCAGTTTTCAAGGCAGTATCTACCAAGCCTTTACGTGCACCGTGTGTAGAGATGAAGTACTCCAGTGGCTCGAGGCCTTCCTTCAAAGAGTTCTTCGCCGGCAACTCAATAAGTTCACCAGACGGGTTTGCGAAAATACCACGCATGCCCATCATCTGGTCGAGCGTGCTCCAGTTACCACGAGACTTCGAATCTACCATAATGAATGCCGCATCTTGTGGGCCAAGTTGCTTCTTCACCAACGTAGAAAGCTTTGCTTTTGTGTTGCTCCAAATTTCAATAGCTTTCGAACGACGCTCATGCTCCGTAAGAAGACCTTCTTCGTACAGACGACGATTCTGCTCAATGAGCGTATCCGCCTCTGCGATAATTCCTGGCTTTTCCTTTGGAACACGGAGATCATCCATACCCCACGAGACACCAGAGATGGTCGCATAGTGGAACCCAAGATCCTTAATGCCGTCCAAAAACTGTACCGTTACATCCTCGCCATATTCTTCCCAGATAAATCCTTCAATAGATTTGAGGTCTGGCTTCGTGAGTGTTCGGTTAATAAATCCGAAGCCCTCTGGAAGCGATTTGTTGAAGATGATGCGGCCTGGAGTTGTTTCAATGATGCCCGGCTTCTCCGCCCATTCATGACGCCACTTTGTGTCAGTCGGCGCATACTCTGCTTTAATCTGTGCGCGCAAGCCAACCACGCCATTTTCATATGCAAGGAGCGTTTCTTCAAAAGAAGAGAAGAGCTTGCCCACGCCATGCGCGCCCGCGTCTACGCTCGTGAGATAGTAGCAGCCGAATGAGATATCATGACTTGCTACCGCGACTGGCTCACCTGTTGCGGGCTTCAAGATGCCGTGCGTTGAGAGCATGAGCTCTCGCGCTTCCTGTTGAGCTTCTTTGGTTAATGGCAAGTGTACGGCCATCTGGTCGCCATCGAAGTCTGCGTTAAACGCGTGCACCGGAACTGCGGGAAGCTGGATTGCTTTACCCTCAATGAGTGTCGGGCGGAATGCCTGCACGCCAAGACGGTGCAATGTAGGGGCACGGTTGAGTAAGACAAGCTTGTCTTTGATTGCTTCTTCCAACGCAGACCACACATCAGGAGTTTCTTGTTCAATGAGACGACTTGCCGACTTAATATTATGCGCCAATCCCTGACGAATCAGAATGCCGATCACGAATGGCTTGAAAAGCTCTAATGCCATGCGCTTTGGCAAACCGCACTCGCTCATAGAGAGCTTCGGACCAACCACGATAACCGAGCGGCCAGAGTAGTCGACGCGCTTTCCCAGCAAGTTCTGACGGAAGCGACCCTGTTTTCCTTTCAACATATCCGCAAGTGACTTGAGTGCACGCTTTTGGCCGGTTGTTGCGGCAGTTGTTGCAGTACCGCGGCGCATTGCGTTATCGATAAGTGCGTCAACGGCTTCCTGCAACATACGCTTTTCGTTCTTCGTAATAACATCTGGGGCCTTCAACTCAAGCAGGTGCTTGAGACGATTATTACGATTGATAACGCGGCGGTACAAATCGTTCAAATCAGATGTTGCGAAACGGCCACCGTCCAGTGGAACCATCGGACGAAGTGATGGCGGGATCACTGGCAAGATCGTTATGATCATCCACTCGGGGCGGATGCTTGCCTTCATCATGCCACGGACCAATTTTAAGCGACGAGCAATTTTCTTGAGCTCAACTGGATTAACTTCTTCTTTGTATTCATGTTCAACCTCTACAGCAAGTTGAGAGAGATCAAGTGTCTCCAAGAGACGGCGTACACCTTCTGCGCCGATGCCTGCCTCAAACACTTCTCCGTACTTCATGGAGAGATCGCGATACTCTAATTCTGAAAGGATTTGGTGAACGCGAAGATTCTTGAGGTTGATGCGCTCGCGCTCTTTAAGCTCTTTGAGACGCAGCTGCTCTTCAGTGTTGTCAGTATCTTTGAGCTTGGATTTAAATTCCTGCTCTACGCGCTTCATGGCTTCAGTCTTGAGGTCATTGTTAACACGCATCACGATGTATGACGCAAAGTAAATAACTTTTTCAAGCTCTGGCAATGACACGCCCAAGATACCAGCAACTTTCGAAGGAAGACCGCGCAAGAACCAAATGTGTGCCACTGGTGTCGCCAGCTTAATATGCCCCATGCGCTCGCGACGCACGACGGCGCGTGTTACCTCAACGCCACAGCGATCACAGATAATGCCCTTGTAGCGAATGCGCTTGTACTTACCACAGTAACACTCCCAGTCTTTTGTAGGGCCGAAGATTGATTCAGAGAACAATCCTTCACGCTCTGCTTTCTGGGTACGATAGTTAATAGTTTCTGGTTTTGTGACCTCACCATATGACCACGACAGAATATCTTCTGGTGATGCGAGGGTGAGGCGAATGTATGAGAGATCCATAAATGTAGTGTAAGGAAGTTAATTACTGTTCGATAAGTTCCACATTGAGACCGAGACCTTTAATTTCCGAGACCAACACTTTAAAGGATTCGGGGAGATGCGGTGCCACGATATCTTCACCATTGACGATCGACTCATACGTCTTGGCGCGGCCGAGAATGTCGTCCGACTTAATCGTGAGCATTTCCTGCAAGGTATGCGCGGCGCCATATCCTTCAAGCGCCCACACTTCCATTTCACCAAAGCGCTGACCACCAAACTGTGCCTTACCACCAAGTGGCTGCTGCGTGATAAGTGAGTATGGACCGATAGAGCGCATGTGCAGCTTATCTTCCACCATGTGGATGAGCTTCATGAAGTAGGTCACACCAACGTGACTCTTCTGATCAAACGGGATACCTGTCTTCCCGTCGAAGAGTTGCATCTTTCCATCTACGGGAAGGCCAGCTTTCTTAAGTTCTTCCTTGATAATATCTTCAGTAGGGCCCGCCATCGCAGGAATTGCCGCCTTATAGCCTTGTGTCTTTGCGGCGATCGCCATGTGCGATTCGAGCACTTGGCCGATGTTCATACGAGAAATAATACCGAGTGGTGAAAGGACGATGTCTACCGGAGTACCGTCAGCCAAGAACGGCATGTCTTCTTCGGGCAGAATAATAGCGATAACACCTTTGTTACCGTGGCGTCCGGCGAGCTTATCACCCACTTGGATTTTGCGAAGCTGCGCCACAGAAACTTGAATGCGCTTAATGACGCCCGCATCGAGTTTATCGCCTTCATCGCGAGAGAACGTCTTTACCGCGACAACGCGGCCTTCTTTGCCGTAATCAATGCGCAATGAAGAGTCCTTCACATCACGACTCTTCTCACCGAAGATGGCGCGCAAGAGGCGCTCTTCAGCAGTAAGATCATTTTCACCCTTCGGAGAAATTTTACCTACAAGGATATCCTGCGAACGAACTTCTGCACCGATGCGCACGACGCCATCCGCGTCGAGATCTGCGAGACGCTCCATGGCGACGTTCGGAATGTCGTAGGTAGTCAATTCAGGACCAAGCTTTGTTTCACGCACGTCTGACGCATACTCATCAATGTGGATGGATGACAACACATCTTCTTTTACAAGGCGCTGTGAGAGCACGATAGCGTCTTCGTAGTTCGCGCCTAAGAATGACATATAGGCGACTACGAGATTTTTACCAAGCGCAAGCTCGCCATCTTCAGTCGAAGGACCATCGGCGAGCACTTCGCCCTTCTTTACCTTCTGTCCTTTTTCTACAATAGCGCGCTGGTTAATACAGGTTACTGCGTTAGAGCGAACGAATTTAAGAAGCTCAAATGAGTGTTCCTTGCCCTTTTCCGTAGTGAGCACAATGTGTCGAGAATCAACTTCAGTAATCGTGCCACTCTCTGGAGCAACGACCACGAGTCCCGAATCGACGGCGACACGGCCCTCAAGGCCAGTACCTACGTACGGAGATTCAGTGGTGATAAGCGGCACCGCTTGGCGCTGCATGTTTGAACCCATCAACGCACGGTTTGCATCATCATGTTCCAAAAATGGGATGAGTGACGTGGAAACCGAAAACTGCTGACGTGGCGATATGTCAATATAATCAACGTCTTCAATAGCAACCGTTGAAGGCTCCCCGTGCATGCGCGCCATGATTTTGCCGTTTGCACCAACAAGCTTTCCTGTTTTATCAATGGCAGAACCGGCCTGCGCAATAATGTGACGCTCTTCCTGCACTGCGTCCATATACTCGATCTCTTCGGTCATTTTTCCTTTCACTACTTTTACATATGGGGTAAGGATAAAGCCAAGCGGAGAAATTTTCCCATATAGCGCAAGATGACCTACGAGGCCGATGTTTGGACCTTCTGGAGTTGCAATTGGACAAATGCGCCCGTAGTGCGAAGGGTGCACGTCGCGGACTTCAAAGCTCGCTCGCTCGCGAGTTAAACCGCCAGGGCCCATAGCAGACAGACGACGCTTGTGCTCGAGCTCGGACAGTGGATTGTGCTGATCCATGAATTGCGAGAGTTGGCCCGAAGAGAAGAATTCTTTCAGCGCTGCAACGAACGGGCGTGCATTAATAATCTGAGATGGCAAAACGCCGTCAGTTGTTTCCAACGTACTCATGCGATCCTTAATGTTGCGCTCCATGCGTGCGAAAGCGATGCGCAAACGATCTTGGAGCAATTCGCCAAGCGTCTTCACGCGACGATTACCAAGGTGATCGATGTTATCAGGGCGCGCGTGTGAATCATTGTTGAGGCGAATAATTTCGCGAACAATAGAAACGACGTCTTCCGTGCGGAGAATGCGATTCTCACGAACATCAACGTCAAGTTTCTCGTCAAAGCGAGCGTTCATACGGAAGCGACCAACCTTTGAGAGATCGTAGCGGGCCGTATTGAAGAACATGTTATGCACCATCTGGCGGGCAGTATCTGCAGTTGCAGGATCACCCGGGCGGATACGTTTATAGAGCTCAATAAGGCCTTCTTCTTCGGTTGAGGAAGGATCTTGGAGAATACTCGCCAAGATATATTTCATGTGCTCATCGGTATCTACGTCGGCGAAGAGCTTTTTAATCTCGTCGTCTTTTGCGACACCGCAGGCGCGAAGAAGCGCGGTTACGGGGACCTTGCGCTTGCGATCAATGCGCACCGAGATAACCCCGTCAAATCCAGTTTCAAATTCCAACCACGCACCACGTGATGGAATCAATTTTGCGCCAAAGAAACGCTTGTAGCGACTGGTGCGCGAAAGGGAGAAAAACACGCCTGGGCTACGAATAAGCTGTGAGATCACGACACGCTCAACGCCATTGATGATAAATGTACCGCGGGGCGTCATGAGCGGGATATCGGCGATAAAGAGTTCTTGCTCACGCTGTTCGCCGGTGCGCTTATTGCGCACGCTAATCTTCATTTTGAGAGGTGCCTCGTACGAGATATTCTTTGCAGTCGATGTGCGTTCGTCATACTTTGGCTCATCGATACGAAAATCTAAAAATGAGAGCTCGAGCTCTTTGCCTGTCCAGTCCTCAATCGGAGAAACGTCATGGAGAAGCTCTTTTAATCCAGTTCGCAAGAACCACTCATACGAATCCAATTGGACCTGTACTAGGTGTGGTGGATCGTATTGATGGAGAGGATATTTTGAGAATACTTTTCGTGCTGCCATACGTTGAAAATGGTGCGGAACCCACGCATGCGGTGTGGTGCACAGCGCACTGCAGGGCCCCTATAAAACGAAATAGACACGGCCAGAGATGTGGTCGTGCATAAGGGATCCAGTAATTATTGAGTTTTTATCATCCAAACGACTTGTTTGCTCAGAAGTGTTGGGGACGATGGACAACACAACCTCTGCAAAAACGCACGCGAAGACGCAGATCCTGCGCCGCGTTCCTTTACGTCGCTGCCTCCCTGGCCTTGAGTGACTCTATCGCTGACTTCCAGGTATATGCCATTCTATACGGTAGTGTATTTTTGTCAAGCAAGCCCTCCTTAAGCTCAATGTCAAGGGATTTCGGGTCAACGGCGTGCAGTTCAAAAAAGGCTCGCATCCCCCGCACAAGGTCAGTATCAAATGTACGAGTAACTGAAATATCAACCTTAGCAACAATGGCCAGCTCTCCCCCGCGAGAAAGTGTGGCGTGAAAAGTGTGTGGGTCTGTAAATGTAAGCGAAAGGGTGTGGACCATATACTATGAATAGCGCTTCATGCTCTGTACAAGTCCGAGGCCAACCATCATAGAAAGCATGTGGCTGCCACCGTAGCTAAGAAACGTAAGCGGGATACCCGTAACTGGCAGGAGGCCAACATTTACACCCGCGCCAATAAAGACATGCATGCCTATCACTGCCGCGAAGCCGACAGTAAAGAGGCGCACAAAATTATGCTGTGCGCGCTCACCAATACTAAGAATGCGTAGTAAGACAATGCTGATAAGCACGAGGAGTACCACGAGCCCAACAAGGCCAAACTGCTCTCCAATCGCAGAGAATATGAAGTCATTATGCGCCTCGGGGAGAAACCCAAGTGTTGCTTGTGTGCCCTCTCCCCACCCCTTACCAAAGAGGCCGCCAGAGCCAAGCGCAATTTTCGACTGAATAATATTGTACCCATATCCCTGTGGATCAGCATACGGATTAATAAACGCGAGAATACGCTCCTTTTGATACGACGCGAGCGCAAAGAGCCACGCAGTATACGCACCGACCGCCATGAATGCACCAAAGAGAAATAGGTGATCTCGTCTGATGCCGGCCGCAAGAAGCATGATAAACCACACAGAAGCAAGGATGACCGCAGAGCCTAAGTCTGGCTGTAAGAGAATGAGTCCGAGTGGGATAGCGACATATACTCCAGCGCCAATAATGTAGCGAATATCATGAAGATATACGTGACGCTGTGAAAGATATTTTGCCATCAATACTACCAGCGCAATCTTCATGAGTTCAGACGGCTCAAACGTGAGTGGCCCAATTGCGATCCATGCGCTTGAGCCACGAACCGCCGGGAACACGAGCGCGATAAGGAGAAGTGAAACACCGATGCCGTATAGCAACAACACTGGCGCTGAATGATTCTTTAAATAGCGCCAATTCACCCATGAAAGTGACGCCATAACACCAAGCCCAAAGAGCCAGAATAAAACGTGGCGCGTAAAAAACGTGCTTTCAGTGCCCACAATGCCAGCCATAGATACGATACTGATAACGCCAATAGCAATAAGCGCCGTTGTTAACGGAGCATCAAGCGGGTCGACCCATGCACGAAAAGCGCTAGTAAGGAATTTGGAAACGTTCGGGCGATGTATCATACGTTTCGAGAAATGCATCGTTTGCGAGTGCGTTCGTAGAAAGGAATGTACGTACGCGTACTGGAGGACGCACGAGAGGTCCGCGCCAACTTACCGTAAAGAGACGCTCTGAACCACTGCTTAATGTGCGCAGATTAGTGCTACCAGCGCCAACAAGTGCTTCGGTAGCATCGTATAATAAGACCGCCACATCAACGCGATCTAATTGATACGGTGACGCATTGCGCACCACGCCACGCGCCTCTACAACAACGCCGGGGCGAGGATTTAGCACAAGTGATTCATCTTGTACCTGTATATCAATGCCGACTTCTTGTGGGCGCACTTTACGCCAGATTACTTCTTGTACCGTAACAGTTGCCGATACATTCGCTTGCGGGGCACTGTCAAGGTGATGCGCTACAAAAAAGGTTTGCTGTGGTAATCCGTACGCAACGCCGGAGATTTTTTGTGAAAAGACGCCGTCAGAAGAAGTGATAGCAATGTCATATTCAATGCGCTCGGCGCCATATATACTATTTGTATTTTCAAAAGAAGCAAGAATGTCGTATCCGCCATCAGCGGGGACAAGAAGTGCTGGTGCGACAGTGAGTGGTTCAATAACCGGATCACAAAGCTTACCACATGCCACGCCACAATCGACGCCATCTTCCGACCCATTCTGGACACCGTCAGTGCACGTAGGAGTCACGGTATTAAATGAACGGATACCGAAACCAATGCCCCCAATGATGAGAGCATAGATCGCGAGAATGAGAATCCGCTTGAGGTGGCGCGGCATGTCTGTAGTATACGCTACCAACATAAAAACGCCAGAAATCTGGCAGCTACCTACTTTCGCCGGAAGAGTCCGACTATCATGGGCCTTGCAGGATTTCACTTCTGAGTTCGGAATGGGATCAGGTGGGACACCTACAGTATAGCTGCCAAGTTTCTGGCGTTTGTATGTTACGTGGAACGGTTTTGTGTTGTTTGTTTTATAAGAGACCAGTGGTCTTTTGCGAAGATTCGATCCATTAGGAGTTCTCGGCTCAACACCTCTCGGTGCGTACACCTGAACCCTATCAACCTTGTAGTCTACAAGGGATCTCAACGATACCTCATCTTGGGGCCTGCTTCGCGCTTAGATGCTTTCAGCGCTTATCAGTACCGGATATAGCTACCCAGCGTTGCCCTTGGCAGGACAGCTGGTACACCAGAGATCCGTTCATTCCGGTCCTCTCGTACTAGGAACAACCCCCCTCAAGTATCTACGCCCACACCAGATATGAACCAACCTGTCTCACGACGGTCTGAACCCAGCTCACGTACCCTTTTAATTGGCGAACAGCCAAACCCTTGGGGCCTTCTTCAGTCCCAGGATAGGGCGAGCCGACATCGAGGTGCCGAACACTGCCGTCGCTGTGAACGCTCGGGCAGTACCAGCCTGTTATCCCCGGAGTAGCTTTTATCTGTTGATCTTCACCGCTCCTACGAGCAAGTGTCGGTTCACTAGGTCCTGCTTTCGCATCTGCGCGACACATCCGTCTTGCAGTTAAGCTGGCTTGTGCCTTTACACTATCGCTCCGATGTCCATCCGGAGCTAGCCAACCTTGATGAACGCCTCCATTACTTTTTAGGAGGCTAGTGCCCCACCAAAACTGC